>Ga0076930_100181_pt1 | contig 82557 bp, 80 predicted proteins | sample HotLakConsoUCCRE_FD_71149 | JGI IMG/M metagenome (GOLD analysis project Ga0076930, IMG submission 71149) | Hypersaline microbial mat communities from Hot Lake, Washington, USA - Hot Lake Consortium UCC-RE (version 3) (version 3) ...
CCAACGCGATGGGCGTGGCCCAGGGCGCGAAGGAAGAGGCCGAGACGGCGATGAAGTCGCTGATGGACCGCTGGCTCGCCGACCGCGATTTCGTCACCCGCGACGAATTCGAAGCGGTGCGCGCGATGGCCCAGAAGGCGCGTGAAGAGAACGAGGCGCTGAAGGCCAGGCTCGCGGCGCTGGAAGCGAAGGGCTGATCGTTACCAATGTGTAGGGTGCGCCTTGTGGCGCACCTTTCTTTTCTCAGCGGTGCGCCACAAGGCGCACCCTACTCGGCGGCGGTCAAATCCATTCCCCTGACCCCATCCCGATGGATCGAAGAAAGCTTCCAGTCGAACGGGTTGCCGACAAACCCGTGCTTCACCGGGTTCATCCAGCAATACCGTGTCAGCGCCGCCAGCTCCTCGGCCGACCTCACATGATGCTCCCGATACCGCCTTTGCCACAGCCCCCGCTCGCGTCGCGCCCTGTGGCTCGCGCGCGCGTGCCCCTCGTCGGGCACGGCCTGCGTGAAGCGCGCATTGATCACCCGCCACCGGTTCGGGAAATCTCTGTCGCCGTGGGGAAGGGTCCAGATCATGTGCAGGTGATCGGGCAGGATAACGGCTGCATTCACGAAAAAGGGCCGCTCGCCCATTGTGCGCCGGACCGCCACACGCAGGGCCTCGGCATGCCGAAACAGCGTGTCAGCCCGCCGATCCTCAAGCGCGACGGTGAAAAAGATCGTGGCGCCAGGAATGCGCGGGCGATGGTAATTCGACATGACGTGATTGTGCCGAAACGGGGTTAACAAAGGGGTGTCGCCGTAGGGTGCGCCTTCAGGCGCACCTGTTCGCACGCAGATCGGTGCGCCTGAAGGCACACCCTACAAAACCCAGATCCGAATAACCCACAGCCCACACTATCTTGTGGATACCCCCGCTAATAGCGGTCCTCTCCCTATGCGTCACAAAATTACTGCTTTACAGACTGCCGCAACCGCCTCACCATATTTCGTAGGTGAAGGGCAATCAGCCCCCACCGATATGAAAGGCACCCAGCCACTAGCGGGCGTCGCGGACATCGTTCCAAGGCCCCGTACGGCTGCCGAACACGAGGCCTGGGCAATGTCGCATTCCGAGCAGTATCTGGACATCGAGGACCTGCATCCCATTGATATCGTGGAGACGCTGGCATCGCATCACGAGTGGGATTTCGATCGCATCACCGATGACCAGATTGCCATGGCGATCGAGGGCCAGTGGCGCACCTATTCCGTCACGCTGGCCTGGTCGGCCTATGACGAGACGTTGCGCATGATCTGCACCTTCGAGATGGAACCCCCGGAGGAGTCGCTTCCGGCGCTCTACGAGACCCTCAACCTCACCAACGACCGCTGCTGGGCCGGGGCCTTCACCTTCTGGGCCGCGCAGAAGCTGATGGTCTACCGCTACGGCCTCGTGCTCGCCGGCGAACAGCTGGCCTCGGCCGACCAGATCGCCTGCATGGTGGAAACCGCCGTCATGGCGGCAGAGCGCTACTACCCGGCGTTCCAGCTGGCCTGCTGGGGAAACCAGACTCCCACCGAGGCGATGCAGGTGGCCATTGCAGAGACCTACGGCCGCGCCTAACCTCGGCCCCCGAACCGAACGGGGGACAGGATGGATTTCGCTGACATGTCACGCCGCGGCCTGGTCATGCTGGGCTGCGGCAAGATGGGGTCGGCCATGCTGGAAGGCTGGCTGAAACGCGGGCTCGACCCCCGCGCCGTTCATGTGATCGACCCGCACCCCTCCGACTGGGTGCAGGCGCAGGGCGTGGCGATCAACGCTGCCCTCCCCGCCGATCCCGCCGTCCTGATGGTCGCGGTGAAGCCGCAGATGATGCACGACGCGCTGCCGCAGGTGGCAGGCTTCGGCGGCGGCGGTACGCTGATCCTTTCGGTCGCCGCCGGAACGCCCATCGCCGCCTTCGAGGCCGCCTTCGGCCCCGGCACCCGTGTCGTGCGCGCCATGCCCAACACGCCCGCCGCGGTGGGCAAGGGCATCACCGCGATCATCGGAAATGCCGCCGCCGAAGCCGGCGACCTCGACACCGCCGAGACGCTGCTATCTGCCATCGGGCAGGTCGTGCGGCTCGACACAGAGGACCAGATCGACGCGGTCACCGGTGTCTCCGGCTCCGGCCCCGCCTACATCTTCTACATGATCGACGCGCTCGCCGCGGCGGGCGTGGCGGAGGGGCTGCCGCCAGATCTTGCCATGCAGCTCGCCAAGGCCACCGTGGCCGGCGCCGGGGCGCTCGCCGAACAGGCGCAGGACACGCCCGAGCAGCTGCGCGTCAACGTCACCTCGCCGGGCGGCACCACGCAGGCGGGCCTGGGCGTGCTGATGGACGAGGCTGCGGGCCTGATGCCGCTGATGCGCGCCACCGTCGCCGCCGCCACCGCCCGCAGCCGGGAGCTGAAGGGATGAGCGACACCATCGACTTCGACGATTTCCTCAAGATCGACATCCGCGTCGGCACCGTCATCCGGGCCGAAGCCTTTCCCGAGGCCAGGAAACCGGCGATCAAGCTCTGGGTCGATTACGGGCCCGGGATCGGGGAAAGGAAAAGCTCCGCCCAGATCACCGCCCATTACACGCCCGAGGCGCTCGTGGGCCGGCAGGTGCTGGGCGTGGTGAACTTCCCGCCGCGCCAGATCGGCCCGTTCATGTCCGAGGCGCTGGTGCTGGGCCTGCATGATGCCGGCGGCAACGTGGTGCTGATCGGCCCCGACACGGCCGTCCCGGACGGAGAGCGGATGTGCTGAAGCTCCTGATCTCGCGCGCCCTGCCCGACAGCGTGATGGCGGACGCCGCGGCGCGGTTCGACATGACCTGCCGCGACACCACCGCGCCCATGGACCCTGCCGAATGTGTGGCGGCGCTCCGCGACCACGACCTCATCCTGCCCACGCTCGGCGACGCGTTCCGCGCCGATGCCTTCGCCGAGGTGCCCAGTCCCCGCGCACGGCTGCTGGCCAATTTCGGCGTCGGCTACAACCACATCGACGTGCCCGCCGCCCGCGCCGCCGGCCTCGACGTCACCAACACACCCGGCGCCGTCACCGACGCCACCGCCGACATCGCGCTGACGCTGATCTTGATGACCGCGCGGCGCGCCGGCGAGGGGGAGCGGATGCTGCGCGCGGGCGCCTGGTCCGGCTGGCACCCGACGCAGATGCTGGGGATGCATGTCTCGGGTCGCACGGTGTGCGTCGTCGGCATGGGCCGCATCGGTCAGGCCATCGCGCGCCGCTGCCATTTCGGCTTCGGCTGCCGGATCGTCTATGCCAACCGGTCCGCGAAATCGGTGGATTTCCCGGCCGGGCAGATGGATCTGCCCGACGCCCTCGCCGCTGCCGACATCGTCGTGCTGGCTACGCCGGGCGGGGCCGGGACCCACCACCTGATGGGCGCGCAAGAATTCGCGGCGATGCAGCCCCACGCGATCTTCGTCAACATCTCGCGCGGCGACGTGGTGGACGAGGCGGCACTCATCGCCGCGCTGCAGGCGGGCACGATCGCGGGCGCCGGGCTCGACGTCTACGAGTTCGAACCCGCCGTCCCGCCCGCGCTGATCGCGATGGAGAACGTGACGCTGCTGCCGCATCTGGGGACCGCGGCGCTCGAGGTGCGCGCGGCGATGGGCCGGATGGCGCTCGACAACTGCATCGCCTTCGCCGAGGGCCGCCCATTGCCCAACCCGGTCTGATCCCTTCATCTTTCCGCAAATACGCCGGGGAGCGCGAGGGGCAGCGCCCCTCGCTCCGCGCTCATCGTGGCGCGCGGTCGCCGGTCGCCTCGCGGAAATGCCGCCGACACAGGGAAATGTAGCGGTCGTTGCCGCCCACCTCGATCTGCGCGCCCTCGGTCAGCGCGCGGCCCCCGGCGTCGACGCGGATCACCATGCTGGCCTTGCGGCCGCAATGGCAGATCGTGCGCACCTCGCGCATCTCGTCGGCCAGCGCCAGCAGCGCTGCGGAGCCGGGGAACAGCTCGCCCCTGAAATCGACGCGCAGCCCGTAGCACATCACCGGCACGTTCAGGTCGTCGACGACGCGCGCGAGTTGCCAGACCTGGTCGCGGGTCATCCATTGCGCCTCGTCCACCAGCACGCAGGCGCAGGGGCCGGTGGCCAGCCGCGCCGCGATCTTGGCGAAGAGATCGCAGGAGGTGGAATAGGTATCGGCCTCGGCCTCGATCCCGATGCGGCTGCCGATGCGGCCGCGCCCCGCCCGGTCATCGAAATTCGCGGTCAGCAGATAGGTCTGCATCCCCCGCTCGATGTAGTTGTAGGACGCCTGCAGCAGCAGGGTCGATTTGCCGGCATTCATCGTCGAGTAGTGGAAGTAGAGCTTGGCCATGCGCGCGGTTCTGCCCCAGTCGCGCGGGTCAGGCAAGATTGACCGCATGGCCCGAAGCGGGTTCGCTGCCCGCAGACCGGGGCAGAGCGGCAGATCCGACATGGGTGGCACGGGCGATCCGAGGCTGGAAGCGGAGTGTCGGGCGTGAGGGGCGAGACGTGCGCCTGAAGGCGCTATCCTGCGCCGTTTCTCGCGCAATGTCCCACGCGTGGGACACCGGGTCGTTGCAATGAAATCAAGAGCTTGCGGGGCCGTTTTTACCGGGCGTTAGGAAAGGCCCCGCGTCTGCCCCTGTCATCGTGGCGCAGCGTCCCCCGCACCACGCTCACGGAACCTGCCGCTCCACGATCACCGAGCCCACGGAATATCCCGCCCCGAAGGAACAGATCAGCCCCATCCGGCCGTCGCCCATATCCGCCGAATGCCGGGCGAAGGCGATGATCGACCCGGCCGAGGAGGTATTGGCGTAGTCCTGCAGGATGTTGGGCTGTTCGCCCGGTTCGGGATCGCGTCCCAGGACCTTCCTGCCGATGTAGTCGTTCATCGTCTTGTTGGCCTGGTGCAGCCAGAGCCGGTGCAGATCCGCCGCGCCGATGCCCTCCGCCGCCATGTGGTCGGCGATGTGCCGGGTGACGAGCGGCAGCACCTCCTTGAACACCTTGCGGCCGTTTTGCATGAACTGCATGTCGCGCCGGTCTTCCATCTGGCCCTTGCGGGTGCGGCGCAGGAAGCCGTTGTTGTTGCGGATGTTGTTGGAGAACCGGGTCGCGCAGCGGGTGGAGCGGATGGCGAAGCGGGGGCCGCGCGCGTCCTCCTGCCGCTCGATCAGCACGGCGGTGGCGACATCGCCGAAGATGAAATGGCAGTCGCGGTCGCGCCATTCCAGATGGGCGGAACAGATCTCGGGGCTGACGACCAGCGCCTTGCGGGCCGAGCCTGACCGGATCATGTCGGCGGCGGCCTGGATGCCGAAGGTGGCCGAGGAACAGGCGACGTTCATGTCGAAGGCGAAGCCGCCGGCGCCCAGGATCTGCTGGATCTCCACCGCGATCGCGGGGTAGGGGCGTTCGTGGTTCGACGCCGCGCAGATCACCAGATCGACCGCGCCCGCGTCCACATCCGCCATCTCCAGCGCGTCGCGGCAGGCGCTCACGCCCATCTCGGCCATCACGCCGGGTTCGTCATCGTCGCGCGCGCGCAGCCAGGGGTGCATCACCGCGGGGTCCAGAACGCCCGACTTGTCGAGGACATGGCGCCGCTCGATCCCCGAGGCGGCAAGGATGAAGTCGGACGAGGACGGCCCCTTGGCCTCCACCGCGCCCGCCGCGATGGCGGCGGCGTTTTCGGCATTCCAGCGGTCGGCATAGGCGTTGAAGGCCACGACAAGTTCATCGTTGGTGATGACCTCGGCGGGCGTGAAGACGCCGGTGCCGGTGATGGCGGGGTGGTGCATGTCTCGCCTCCGTTCCAGCCCCACAAGGGCGCGGATCGGCGCCGGGGTCAAGATGCGCCGCCGGGGCAGCGCGGGCCGGCTGCGCTTGACAGGGGCGCGAAACCGGGCAGGTTGCGCGCAACGAGAAGGAGAGCAGCTTGCCCCGCACCCCCCCGCCGTTCGCGCGGTTCGAGATGATGATCGCCTGGCGCTACCTGCGCGCCCGCCGCGCCGAAGGCGGCGTGAGCACGATGACGGTGATCAGCTTTCTGGGCATCACGCTGGCGGTGGCGGCCCTGATCGCGACGCTTGCGGTGCGCACCGGGTTCCGCCACGAATTCGTCGGCACGATCCTCGGCGCGAACCCGCACATCAGCCTCTACGATCAGGTCGAGCTGGACGACGACGGCCGCCAGAACCGCGTCTTCGAGGACTATGCCGAGGCCGCCGCTGCGGTCGCCGAGGTGCCGGGCGTGCGCCATGCGGCCGCCGTGATCCGCGGGCAGGTGATGGCCACCAACCAGGGCCGCAACGCCGGGGTCGAGGTGATCGGGATCGAGACGGCGGATCTGGCCACCGTGCCGCTGGTGGCCCAGCCCGAGGTGGCGCGGGGCGAACTGGCGCGGTTCGAGGACGGGGTCGCGATCGGCATGGGCGTGGCGCGCGAGCTGGGGCTGCAGGTGGGCGACCAGATCCGCCTGATCTCGCCAGACGGGGCACGCACGCCGTTTGGCACCAGCCCGCGCGTGTCGGCCTACGAGGTGGTCTACATCTTCCAGGTCGGGCGCTGGGATATCGACCGGGTGCGGGTCTACATGCCCTTCGCCGAGGCGCAATCCTACTTCAACCGCGACGGCGTGGCCGACGAGATCGAGGTCTTTCTCGACGATCCCGAGAATGTCGGCGCGATGGTGCTGCCGGTGCTGAGCGCGGCGGGCGACGTGTCGATCTGGACCTGGCGCGACAGCTCGGGCGCCTTCCTGCAGGCCCTGCAGATGGAGGACAACATCATGTTCATCATCCTCTCGATCCTGGTGCTGATCGCCACCATGAACATCGTGTCGGGCCTGATCATGCTGGTGAAGAACAAGTCGCGCGACATCGGCATCCTGCGCACCATGGGATTGTCGGAGGGCTCGGTGCTGCGGGTCTTCTTCCTGTGCGGCTCGGCCATCGGGGTGGCGGGCACGATCGCGGGCGTGGCACTGGGCTGCGCCTTCGCGATCTGGATCGACCCGATCTTCGATTTCGTGAACTTCGTCGCCGGTGGCGGCGTCTGGGACCCGTCGGTGCGGATGATCTCCAGCCTGCCGGCGCGGCTCGAATGGGGCGACGTGCTGTCGGCCGTGGCCCTGTCGCTGGGCCTGTCGTTCATCGTGACGATCTTTCCGGCCCGCCGCGCGGCGCGGATGAACCCGGTCGAGGCGTTGCGCTATGAGTGATCCGGTGCTGCGCCTGAGCGGGCTCGAGAAGGGCTACAACCACGGCCGCCCGAACGAGGTGCGCGTCCTGCGCGGCGTGGATGTGGAGATTGCCGCGGGAGAGGTGGTGGCACTTGTCGCCCCCTCGGGCGCGGGCAAGTCGACGCTGCTGCACATCGCGGGCCTGCTCGACGTGCCTGACAGCGGCCGGGTGGAGATCGGCGGCCAGGATCTCAGCGCCGCCTCCGACCGGGCCCGCACCGCGGCGCGGCGGGGCATGGTGGGGTTCGTCTACCAGTTCCATCACCTGCTGCCCGAGTTCACCGCCGCCGAGAACATCTTGCTGCCGCAACTGGCCAATGGCGTGCCGCAGCCCGAGGCGATGGCGCGGGCGCGCGACCTGCTGACCGGCGTGGGGATGGCCGCGCGCCTCGATCACCGGCCCGCCGCGCTGTCGGGGGGCGAACAGCAGCGGGTGGCGTTCTGCCGGGCGCTGGCCAACCGGCCGCGGCTCTTGCTCGCCGACGAGCCGACCGGCAACCTCGACCCCCAAACCTCCGACACCGTGTTCGACACGCTGATGGCGCTGGTCCGCGACACCGGCCTGTCGGCGCTGATCGCGACGCACAACCCGGCGCTGGCGGCGCGGATGGACCGGATCTTGCGGCTGGAAAACGGCGTGCTGACGGGTGCCTAGGCGACCTTGTCGAACAGCGCGGTGATCTCGCGCAGGGTCTGCTGGCGGCGCGGCGGCGCCTCCATCAGCACCTCGTGCTCGGCGCCGGGCAGGGGGATGAAGCGGCCGCCGGGCCAGGTCTGCATCCGCTCGACCACCGCGCCGGGTTCCACGATCTTCTCGCGGCTGCCGATGATGGCAAGCGCGGGCAGATCGGGCGCAGGCTTGCGCATCAGGTCGGCGGTTTCCTCCAGCGCGGCCCTGACCCAGCGGTTGGACGGGCCGCCCAGCGTCAGCTCCGGGTGGGTCGCGGTCTGGCGCGCCATGTAGTCGAACTGGTCGCGGTCGGTGGTCAGCGGGTTGTCGTCGAAGCTCATCGGGGCGTAGGGCCCGGTGGTGGGCGCGAAGGCCTTGCCCAGACCGAAGGGCCCGGCCAGCCGCAGCACGATGCCGCTGATGGATTTCAGCAGCGGTTTCATCTGGATGCCCCACATCGGCGCGGTGAAGGCCGCGGCCTTCACCGGCAGCCCGTCGTAGAGCGCGCGCAGCCCGATCGCGCCGCCCATGGAATGCCCGATCAGGAACCACGGCCTGGCCACCTCCAGCGCCTCGAGCGCCGCAAGGAAGGCCGCGACATCGGCGCGGTATTCGTCGAAGCTGACCACATGGCCCATGTCGCGGCGATGCTGCGGGCGGTCGGCCAGCCCTTGGCCGCGCCAGTCGAAGGCCGCCATGCCGTAGCCGGCCGCGGCCAGATCCGCCGCGACGCGCCCGTATTTCTCGCAATACTCGGTGCGGCCCGGAAACAGCAGCACCGTTCCCTTGCGCCCCTTGGGCCAGACCGCGAGGCGCAGCCGCGTGCCGTCGGCGCTGGTCACCCACCAGGCCGAAACGCCCTCCGGCCCTTCGGCGACATCGCTGAAGAACGGGGCGGGGCTCAGCCCGGTGGGGGAGGCGCCGGTCAGCATCAGCTCAGCGCCGACCCGAGCTTCATCGCGGTGCCCATGTCGCCGTCAAGCTTCAGCTTGCCCGACATGAAGGCCGCCGTCGGGTTCAGGTCGCCCGCCAGGATGTCCTGGAACGTGTCGGCATCGGCCGTCATCGTCACATCGGCCTCGTCGCCGTCGGCGGCCTCGCGCACCCCGGCGCCATCGACCATCACGGCGCCTTCGCCCTCGATCACGAATATCGCCGATCCGTCGAACCCGCCGTCCAGCTTGGCCGACAGTTGCTTCACCGCCTCGTCAATCACGCTCATGCCTTCGGTCCCTTTCTGTCATGTCCCAAGATGCTCGCACGGGTTTGATATGGACCCCCCGCGCAAACATGCTAGCTGTGACAGCATGCGAACGATCGCCACACTCCACAACATTGCCCTTGCGGCACTCCTGTGCGGGGTTCCCTTACTTGCGTCCGCCCAGCAGGAGGATCGCGCCGACACCCTGCTCGACCGGCTGGCCGAGCCCGACCTGCGCAACTGGTCGGTGGTGGAGGAGGAAATCTACATGCTCTGGTCGCGGTCGGGCTCGGCCACCGCCGATTACCTGCTGCAGCGCGGCCGCGACGCGCTGGCCGAGGGCGATTTCGACGCCGCCTACAACCATCTAACCGCGCTGACCGATCACGCGCCCGATTTCGCGGAGGGCTGGAATGCACGGGCGACGATGTTCTTCCAGGCGAATCGCTACGGGCCGTCCATCGCCGACATCCAGCGCGTCCTGGCGCTGGAGCCGCGCCATTTCGGCGCGCTGACCGGCCTTGGCTACATGCTTGAGGAAATGGACCAGCTCGACGAGGCCCTGCGCGCCTTCGAGGCGGCGCAGGCTATACATCCGCATCGCGAGGAAATACACGAGGCGATAGATCGGGTCGAGCGCGCGTTGGGGGGCCAGACCCTCTGACAAGCCCCGCCCGCCGTCAGGGGCGCCACGAAAGTCAGCCAAGATGTTGGACGGCAGCAGTTTGGGCAAGGGCCGCATCGCCGCGGTTCTGGGTCCGACGAACACCGGCAAGACCCACTACGCCATCGAACGGATGCTGGCCCACCGCACCGGCGTGATCGGGCTGCCGCTGCGCCTGCTGGCGCGCGAGGTCTATGACCGTATCGTGTCGCTGCGCGGCCCCTCGGTGGTGGCGCTGGTCACCGGCGAGGAACGGATCGTGCCCGACCGGGCGCACTACTGGGTCTGCACGGTCGAGGCGATGCCGCTGGGCCTTGGCCCCGATTTCCTCGCCGTCGACGAGATCCAGCTTTGCGCCGACCCCGAGCGCGGGCATGTGTTCACCGACCGCCTGTTGCACGCGCGCGGGCGCTACGAGACGCTCTTCCTGGGCGCCGGCACCATGCGCAACGCCATCGCGGCGCTGGTGCCGCATGTGCAGTTCCTGAGCCGCGAGCGGTTCTCGCAGCTGATCTACACAGGTTCGAAAAAGATAAGCCGGATGCCGCCACGCAGCGCCATCGTGGGCTTTTCGGTCGAAAGCCTCTATGCCACCGCCGAGTTGCTGCGCCGCCAGAAGGGCGGCGCCGCCGTCGTCATGGGTGCGCTGTCGCCCCGCACCCGCAACGCGCAGGTGGAACTTTATCAAAACGGCGACGTTGACGTGCTGGTGGCGACCGATGCCATCGGCATGGGCCTCAACCTCGACATCCGGCATGTCGCGTTTTCCGGTCTTAGAAAATTCGACGGCCGCAAGATGCGCGAGTTGATGCCCAACGAACTGGCCCAGATCGCGGGGCGCGCCGGGCGCTACACGCAAGACGGCAGTTTCGGCGTCACCGGCGAGGCGCCGCCGCTTGACGACGATCTGGCGCTGGCGATCCAGGAGCATCGTTTCGCGCCGCTGCGCAAGCTCTACTGGCGCAACTCGGAGCTGGAGTTCGGATCGGTCGCCCGGCTGGTCGCCTCGCTCGAGGAGCGCACCGACGATGAATGGCTGACCCGTGCGCGGGAGGCCGACGACCTGATGGCGCTGAAGGCCATTTCGGAGCGGGAGGACGTGAAGACCCGGCTGGGGTCGGCCAAGGATGTGCGGCTGTTGTGGGATGTGTGCCGCATCCCCGATTTCCGCGGCATCTCGCACACCGAGCATGCGGAGCTTCTGGGCCGGATCTTCGACTTCCTGCATGATCTGGGCCGGGTGCCCGACGACTGGCTGGCGCGGCAGGTGAAGCGCATCGACCGCAGCGACGGCGATATCGACACATTGTCGAAACGACTGGCGTTTATCCGCACATGGACCTACGTCGCGCAGCGGGACGGCTGGGTCGACGATGTTGCCCATTGGCGCGGAGCGACCCGTGCCGTAGAGGACCGACTGTCCGATGCGCTGCATGGCGCGCTGACGCAGAGATTTGTCGACCGGCGGACGAGTGTCCTCCTCCGCCGGTTGAAACAGAAGGAGAGCCTTGTGGCCGATGTGAACGACAAGGGCGAAGTGACGGTCGAGGGGCAGGTCCTGGGCCGGATCGAGGGATTCCGCTTCCGGCAGGATCAGACCACCAGTCCCGACGAGGCGAAAACGCTGCGGCAGGCAGCCCTTGCCGCGTTGCGCCCCGAGTTCCACCTGCGCGCCGATCGCTTCTACAACGCGCCCGACACCGAGTTCGACGTGACCGAACAGGGCGGGCTGATGTGGGGCGACCAGGCGATCGGCAAGCTGGTGAAGGGCGACGGCACGCTCAAGCCCGTGGCCGAGGCTTTCGTCGATGACGAGGCCGGGCCGGAGGTGATCCAGAAGGTGCAGCGCCGGTTGCAGCATTTCATCGACCGCCGCGTCGCCGCGCTGTTCGAGCCGCTTCTGAACCTGTCGCGCGACGAGACGGTGACCGGGCTGGCGCGCGGCGTCGCGTTTCGCATGCTCGAAGGCTTCGGCATCGTGCCCCGCGCGGAGATCGCCGATGACATCAAGGCGCTGGATCAGGACGCGCGCGGGATGTTGCGCAAGCATGGCGTGCGCTTCGGGCAGTACACCATCTTTCAGCCGCTACTGCTGAAGCCCGCGCCGACGCGGATGCGGCTGGTGCTCTGGGGGATGTGGCAAGGGCTCGACGCCTTCCCCGAAAGCCCGCCGCCGGGTCTGGTGACCATTCCGCACGACGGCCGGCAGCCGCAGGGCTACTACACGATGTCGGGCTACCGCCCGGCCGCGACCCGCGCGATTCGCATCGACATGCTCGAACGGCTGGCCGACATGCTGCGCAACCAGGACACCCGCGGCGGCTTCGAGGCGACGCCCGACATGCTGTCGATCAGCGGCCTGACGCTGGAACAGTTCGCCGATCTGATGGGGGGCCTTGGCTACCGCGCCGAGCGTGGCGAGCGGGCGAAGGTCAAGCCCGCGGCCGCAAGCGCAGCCGAAGCCGCGAGCGCAGCCGAAGTCGGGACCGAGGCGCCGGCGACGATCGACGGCACCGAGCCTGCGGCCACCGACGCGCCCGAAACGATCGACGAAAGCCTGCTGCAGGTCGCGCCGCCGACCGGGCTGGAAGGGGCGGACACGCCCGAGGCGACGGCATCCGACATGCCCGACCCGACGCCTCCCACCGACGTGCCGGACCTTCCGCCCACCGATCTGCCACCGACGGACGTGCCACCGCCGCCGGGCGAGCCCCCTGCCGATATCCCGGTCGAGGAGCCGCCCGCGGAGCCTGACGACCTGCCGGGCGACACCCCGGTCGAGGACCCGCCCACGCCTGCCGAGATGGAGGTGTTCTACACCTTCACCTGGGCGCCCCGGCGCCAGGGCGGCGGGCCGAGGGGGCCGCGCCGGGAGGCCGGCCGCCAGCCCTCCGCCGAGGGCGGGCGCAGCGAGGCCGATGGCGCAAGATCCCGCAACGACGCAGGCAAGCCGCGTGGCGAGACCGGCAAACCCCGCGGCGAGGGTGGCAAACCCCGCGGCAAGGGCGGCAAGCCGCAGCGCGGCAAGGGTGGCAAGCCCGGCCGCGAGGATGACACGCCCAAGACCTTCACCGCCCGCCCCGAGCGCAAGAACGACCGCATCGACCCCGACAACCCCTTTGCCCAGGCGCTCGCGGGGTTGAAAAGAGACCTTTAACCCCGGAGAGGCAGATGAGCGTCGCAAAAGCGCAAGGTATGGATGCAAAGCAAGCTGTTTCAATGGCACGTCGGTATTTCGACGATTTTTTTGGGTCCGAGCCGATCAAGAACATTCTTCTGGAACAGCTCGACTTCGACGATGCGGCTGGCGTCTGGCATGTGACCTTCGGGTTTGACGCCGGGCGAGAGACTTTTCAACCGGGCGCGCTGTCCGGTATTGTCCCTGCGCAGAGGACACCGATCCGCGAAGCCCGAACCTTCAAAATCGAGGATGCAACCGGCGCTCTTGTCAAGATGACGGACGCTTGAGCGCAATTCTGTTCGATACGAACCTGCTAGTTCTGCTCATTGCAGGCACGATCAAGCCTGCATTGGTTGGCACGCACAGGCGGCTTCGTGCCTTCTCGGGCGAAGACTACCACAACTTGTCAGCAATAGCGGCCCGATATGCCGACCATGTGTCCACTCCGAACATTTTGACCGAGGCGTCCAACCTGCTCGGGTCCAGCGACCAGGAGATGTTTCCGGGGGCCGGAGTGGCGCTCGCCAATTACTGCGCCAGCCTCCGCGAAATCTATGTTCCCAGCGAGACCATCATGTCCGACAGCGTCTACCTGCGCTTTGGCCTCGCAGATGCAAGCATCATCGACGTTGCGTTGCGCCATCGTATCGACGTCATGACAGCCGAATACGCGCTGCATGGTATTTTGGTTCAATCTGGCGGCACGTCAGTTAATCTGCGCCATCTGAGCCAGTATCGTGAGTGATCCCCGCCCCACCGTCCGCGTCGACAAGTGGTTGTGGCAGGCGCGGTTCTTCAAGACCCGCAGCCTGGCCACCCGGCAGGTTGCCGATGGCCGGGTGCGGGTGAACGGCAATCGTGTCTCGAAGCCGGCCAGCCCGGTGGGGGCGGGCGACGTGCTGACCTTCGCCCAGGGTGACCGCATCCGGGTGATCCGCATCGCCGCGCTGGGCCTGCGACGGGGGCCTGCCACCGAGGCGCAGACGCTCTACGAGGACCTGACGCCGCCCGCCCCCGAGACGGAAGACCGCGCCCGCACCGGGCCGCGTCCGACGAAACGCGACCGCCGCGCGCTCGATGCGCTGCGCGGCCATGGCGGCGCGGGCGAGGCGGAGTGAGGCGCCCCGAAAAACCGCTTGAAACCTGTCAACTCAGGTTTACAGTTCTGCGACAGAAGCGACACCGGCACGGTCTTGCAATGACCGGACCCGTAACGTAGCAGACCAACAGACCGACCAGCCGAGGATGACCGATGACCTATGTCGTGACGGAGAATTGCATCGCGTGCAAATACACCGATTGCGTGGAGGTCTGCCCCGTGGATTGCTTCTACGAAGGCGAGAACATGCTGGTGATCCACCCGGACGAATGCATCGACTGCGGCGTCTGCGAGCCCGAATGCCCCGCCGACGCGATCCGGCCCGACACCGAGCCGGACATGGAGAAATGGGTGGAGTTCAACCGCAAGTATTCCGTCGCCTGGCCGGTGATCATCACCAAGAAGGACCCGCTTCCCGAGGCCGAGGAGATGGACGGCAAACCGGGCAAGATGGACCTGTTTTCCGAAGGCGCGGGCGAGGGCGGCTGACCCCCGATTCGCACGCCCTGGGGCGCGCTGCGGCAGCGCGGCACGACGGGGAAGCGCAAAACCGCCTGTAAATGCAGGGGCATTTGCCCCGGGCATGGCGGATATCTGGAAATGGCCGTTGGAATGTGTTATGTTGACGGTGTAGAACGTCTGTCCGTAACGCATCAGCAGGTCTGCCAACCTGCCCGGTTTTCATCGCGACATCCCCGTGCTTGTGGAAAACACCCGTTTTCCTCGGGTCTTTTTGTCGCCTGTTGTCCGGGAAATGGAAAGGAACCACCAATGACCAAGACCCGGAAGTCGCAAGAGTTCAGCCCCAACGATCACGTCGTCTATCCCGCCCACGGGGTCGGCAAGATCGTGTCGATCGAAGAGCAGGAGATCGCTGGCCTCAAGCTGGAGCTTTTCGTGGTCTCGTTCGAGAAGGACAAGATGACCCTGCGCGTCCCCACCGCCAAGGCGGTCGAGGTCGGCATGCGGTCGCTGTCGTCGCCCGATGTCGTGTCCAAGGCGATGGACACGCTCAAGGGCAAGGCCCGCGTGAAGCGCGCGATGTGGTCGCGCCGGGCGCAGGAATACGAGCAGAAGATCAATTCGGGCGATCTTATCTCGATCGCCGAAGTGGTGCGCGACCTGCACCGCGGCGATGACCAGCGCGAGCAATCCTATTCCGAGCGCCAGCTCTACGAGGCCGCGCTCGAGCGTCTGACCCGCGAACTTGCCGTCGTGAAGGGCATGGACGAGGCCGGCGCGCAGAAGCAGGTCGATGCGGTGCTGACCGCCCGTGCGGCGTAAAACCGCCGGAAATCCGGACCTTGGGCAGCGCACCCGTGTGATGGCCCGGCTTGTCTGCTAGAGTATTGGCCGGGACCTGACCACGATGCCGGCGCATGGCCGGCGATGCCTAAGGAAATGACATGAAACTCAAGATCACCGCTGCCGTGCTGTCCTCCGTTCTCGTTGCGTCGGCCTGCCAGCCGACCCCGCAGAATCAGGCCGCGACCGGCGCCGTTCTTGGCGGCGCTGCAGGTTTCGCGCTGTCCGAGCTTGTGGACGCAAACGACAACTGGACCGCCGTGGCAGTTCTTGGTGGCGCCGCCGCCGGTTCGGTCGTCGCGCAGAACCAGTCGAGCCAGGAATGCGCCTATGCCGACGGGCGTGGCGGCTACTACGTCGCCGCCTGCTGAAGCGGCTTTGCAACGACAGGTCCGGGCGCGTCTGCCGCCCGGACCGGTGCCATCGGCCACTCCGCCCTTCGGGTCGGCGTGGCCTTTTTCGTTGCCGTCCGCGCCGAACGAGCCCTTGAGCCCCGCCCGCGTTTCAGGGCAACTGTCCGTGCACGACAGATGGGAGAGACGGCGATGAAACGGTCCGAAATCAACGCGATCATGGCGGAGGCGGACGGGTTCATCCGGTCCTTCGGCTTCGTCCTGCCCCCCTTCGCCTATTGGACGCCCGACGAGATGCGGGCGCGCAAGGATGACGCTGCGGCCGTTCTGGCGGGGCGCATGGGTTGGGACATCACCGATTACGGGCAGGGCCGCTACGCCGAGATGGGGCTCTTCCTCTTCACCCTGCGCAACGGGCGGCTGGCCGACCTGCAGCGGGGCGGCGGCATGTGCTACGCCGAGAAGCTGCTGATCTCGAAGCACGATCAGCTGTCCCCGATGCACCGGCATTATCTCAAGGCCGAGGACATCATCAACCGCGGCGGCGCGACGCTGGCGGTGGAGCTTTACGGCGCCGCCCCCGACGGGGCGTTCGACGGCGAGGCCGGCGGCCGGGTCATGTGCGACGGCATCGCGCGCGACTATGCGCCGGGCGAGGTGCTGATGCTGGCGCCGGGCGAAAGCGTGACCCTGATGCCGGGCGATTGGCACGCCTTCTGGGGCGAGGGGGGCGACGTGCTGATCGGCGAGGTCTCCACCGTCAACGACGACGAGACCGACAACTGGTTCCGCGAGCCCATCGGCCGCTTTGCCGAGATCGACGAGGACGAAGCGCCGACGCATCTGCTGGTGTCGGACTACGGGACATGGCTGGGTTGACGTCCTGCCGAAGGGTGCGCCTTCAGGCGCACCTTCCGCTGCTTCGGTGCGCCTGAAGGCGCACCCTGCGCAATCGGTGGGCCCCGCCCAGTCACAGCGCCCGCCACCCGATGTCGCGGCGAAAAACCCCTTCCGGCCAGTCGATCCCGTCCACCATCGCATAGGCGCGGTCGCGCGCCTCGTGCAACGTGGCCCCGCGCGCGGTGACGTTCAGAACCCGCCCCCCGTTCGCCCGCCACTGCCCTTCGGCGCGGGCGGTCCCGGCGTGAAACACCATGTGATGCGCATCCTCCGGCAGCGCGTCCAACCCCGCGATCGCGCTGCCCCTGGCGTAGGCGCCCGGATAGCCTGCCGCCGCCATCACCACCGTCAGCGCGTGATCGCCGGCCCAGGTCACCTGCATGTCCGCCAGCCGCCCCTCGGCGCAGGCGAGCATCAGGTCGAGCGCCTGGCCCCCCAGCCGCATCATCAGCACCTGCGCCTCCGGGTCGCCGAAGCGCGCGTTGTATTCCACCAGCCGCGGCTGCCCGTCCGCGATCATCAGACCTACATACAGAACCCCGCGATAGGGCGTGCCGCGCCGCGCCATCTCGGCCACCGTGGGCATCACGATCCGGTCGAGCGCGGCCTGAGTCACCGCCTCGGTCATCACCGGCGCCGGGCAATAGGCGCCCATGCCGCCGGTGTTCGGCCCGGTGTCGCCCTCGCCGATGCGCTTGTGATCTTGCGCCGTGCCGATGGGCAGCACCGTCTCGCCGTCGCTCAGCACGAAGAACGAGGCTTCCTCGCCCGCCATGAACTCCTCGATCACGACCTCGGCGCCCGCCGCGCCGAAGGCGCCGCCGAGGATGTCGTCGATGGCCGCCTGTGCCTCTTCCACCGTCGCTGCCACGACCACGCCCTTGCCTGCCGCCAGACCGTCGGCCTTGACCACGATGGGCGCGCCCTGTGCCGTCACATAGGCGCGCGCCGCGGCGGCATCGGTGAACCGCGCCCATCCGGCGGTCGGCGCGCCGCAGGCGTCGCAGACCTCCTTGGTGAAGGCCTTCGATGCCTCCAGCCGGGCCGCCGCCGCCGAGGGGCCGAAGACGAGGATGCCCGCCGCCACCAGATCGTCGGCCACGCCGGCGGCCAGCGGCGCCTCGGGGCCGATGATCACGAAGTCGATGGATGCCTCCTCGGCGAAGCCCACCACCGCCTCGCCGTCGGTGATGTCGAGATCGGCACAATCGGCGATCATCGCGATGCCCGCATTGCCCGGCGCCACGATCAGCCGGTCGCACTTGGGGTTCTGCAACACCGCCCAGGCCAGCGCGTGTTCGCGCCCGCCGCTGCCGAGGATGAGGATATTCACCTTTGACGCCCCTCTTGCTACCATGGCAGTGCACTACAAAGCACCAGGGGCGGGCACAACATGCGGCATGCGGAAATCTGGGATCGGCTCCGGTCCTTCGCCCGAGGGCAGCGTGGCTCTGCGCCCATCGCGCTGGCGCTTTTCGCCATCGCGCTGACGGCCTGCGCGACCATGGTGGTGCTCGGCGCCACCGGCGTGCTGGAGGTGCCGCGTCTGGTCTACCTCGTCTTTGCCGTGCTGACCGTCTTCGCCGGGTGGGACGTCGTGCGCGAACGTCGCAGGGTCCGGGGCCGCGGAAAGCCGTGATCCATGGATGACCTGATCGAGGACGCGGGCGGGGCGCCCGGCAACGCGCCCGAATTCACCGTCTCGGAAATTTCGGGCGCCGTGAAGCGCGCTATCGAGGGCGGGTTTTCGCATGTCCGCGTCCGGGGCGAGGTCGGGCGGATGTCGATGCCGCGCTCCGGGCATGTCTACCTCGACCTGAAGGACGACCGGTCGGTCCTTTCCGCCGTGATCTGGAAGGGCACCGCAGCCCGCCTCGCCCATCCGCCCGAGGAGGGGATGGAGGTGATCGCGACGGGGCGGCTGACCACCTTTCCCGGCCAGTCGAAATACCAGCTGGTGATCGAGGATCTGCGCCCGGCGGGCGCCGGCGCGCTGATGGCGATGCTGGAAAAGCGCCGCGCGATGCTGGCGGCCGAGGGGCTGTTCGACGAGGCCCGCAAGCAGCCGCTGCCGTTCCTGCCCGAGGTCATCGGCGTCGTCACCTCACCCTCGGGCGCGGTGATCCGCGACATCCTGCACCGCCTGCGCGACCGGTTTCCGCGCCACGTCCTGATCTGGCCCGTCGCCGTGCAGGGCGCCAACTGCGCGCCCGAGGTCGCCCGCGCGATCCGCGGCTTCAACGCCCTGCCCGAGGGCGGGCCGATCCCGCGCCCCGATCTGATCATCGTCGCGCGGGGCGGCGGCAGCCTCGAGGATCTCTGGGGCTTCAACGAGGAAATCGTCGTGCGCGCCGCCGCCGACAGCGCCATCCCCCTGATCTCGGCGGTGGGCCACGAGACCGACACCACCTTGATCGACCACGCCGCCGACCACCGCGCGCCCACGCCGACGGCGGCGGCCGAACGGGCCGTGCCGGTGCGGATGGACCTGCTGAACTGGCTGCGCACGCAGGAGGGCAATCTTTCGCGCGGCATGACCCAGGCGCTGTCGGGCCGCCGCCAGCGCCTGGCCGATTTGTCGCGTGCCTTGCCCCGGCCCGAAACCCTGCTGTCGGCCGCGCGCCAGCGTCTCGACCTCGTGACGGCCGGCCTTGCCCCGGCGCTGCGCCACCGGGCCGGCATCGCGCGCGGGCGGCTCGACACCGCGTCCGGCAGGCTGGCCCCGGCGCTGGAGCGCACGCTGGGCACGAAGCGCCTGAGCCTGGGGCAGACCGCCGCGCGGCTCGCCCCCGCCACGCTGCAGGGCCTGATCCGGCAGGGGCGGCGCGACATGGCCGCGCTCGACCGCCGTCTCGACCCCGCGCGCCAACGCCAGCGCCTGGCCGAGGCCCGCACCCGCCTCGACGATCTGTCCCTGCGCTTCACCCGCTGCGCCGAGACCGGGCTTGCCGCCCGCCGCGACCGGCTGGCGGCCCTCGACCGGCTGCACCAGACGCTGGGCTACACCGAGACGCTCCGCCGGGGCTATGCCGTGGTGCGGGCAGGCGAGGCGCTGCTCACGCGCAAGGACGAAGCCGAGACCCACGCCGCGCTCGAGATCGAATTCGCCGACGGCAAGCTTGGCGTCACCCCGCTGGGCGCGACCCCGAAGCCGAAGCGCGCCACGCCCACGCCCACGCCCGCGAAGCCCGGCCAGGGCAGCCTGTTCTGAGCCGTCGGCCCCGTCTTCGCTTCCCAAGTATCCCGGGGGTTCGGGGGCTGGCCCCCGAGGCGAATTTTCGTACGAAAATTCGCAGCCCCCCCTCAGGCCACGAACCGCACCCGCCGGTTCAGCGGCAGGTCGCGGATGCGTGCGCCGGTCAGGTCGTAGATCGCGTTGGCCAGTGCCGGCATCGCGGGCGGCGTCGCAGGCTCGCCCACGCCGCCGAGGTGGGATTGCGTCTCGAGGATGCGCACCTCCACCGCGGGCGTCTGGTGCAGGCGCAGCGCGTCATGGTCGGGAAAATTCCACTGCTGCACCTCGCCACCGGCAAAACTGATCTCCTCCATCATCGCCGCCGACAGCCCGAACAAAAGCCCGCCCGACATCTGCGCCTCGATGATCGACGGGTCGAGCGCCGTTCCCACGTCGCACGCGACCCAGGCGCGCGTCAGCGCGATGGCGCCGTCCCGGTCCTGCACCTCGATCACCACGGCGACGGATGTGTGGAAGGAATGGGTCATCGCCACGCCCATCCCGGTGCCCTCGGGGCGCGGCGCGGTCCAGCGAGACATCTCGGCCACCGCGCGCAGCACGCCGGCGCTGGGCGCATGTTCGCGCTCCGCCAGGTCGAGGCGGAAGCCCAGCGGATCGCGCCGCCCGGCAATGGCCATTTCGTCGATGAAGCTTTCCATGAAGAAGCCGTTGAAGGAATTGCCGACCGACCGCCAGAAGCCGACGGGCACTGCCAGATCCGCCAGATGCCCGGTCACCCGGTAGTTCGGGATCGCGTAGGGCTGGTTGAACATCCCCTCCACATGCCCCTTGTCGGGGCCGGGCGGCGACATGCCCGCCAGGCGCTGCATCGACTGCCGCGTGACCGAGGGCGCGGCGACCTTGCCGTCGAGCGCATGGGCAAAGCCGTTTCGGATCACGCCGCGCATCCGTGCGGCGGCGGCGGGGCGGTAGAAATCGTGGCGCATGTCCTCTTCCCGCGACCAGGTGACCTGCACCGGCGTGCCCTGCATCGCCTGCGCCACGCGGGCGGCCAGCACGACGAAATCGACCTCGCCCCGCCGCCCGAAGCCGCCGCCCAGATAGGTGACGTGGCAGGTGACCTGCCCGACATCGAGGCCCACGGCCTCCGCCGCCGCGCGTTCGGCAAATCCGGGCGACTGGCTGCCCGCCCAGATCTCCAGCGTTTCGCCGCTGTGGTGCGCCGCGGCGCTCATCGGCTCCATCGTGGCATGCGCCAGCCACGGCACGGTGTACTCCGCCTCGATCACCCGGTCGTCGGGCTCCACCTCCAACGCGGCCACGTCACCGACATCGCGCAGGGTGGAGTTCGGCGGATCGTCCAGCGCCGCGCGGATGATCTCCAGCATCTCGGCCGACGTATCGGGGTAGGGCGCGGGGCCCCACTCGATGTCGACCGCGTCGGCCGCCCGCATGGCAAGCCAGGTGTTGCTGGCCACGACCGCGATGCCGGTGCCGAGGTCGATCACCCGGTCCACCCCCGGCATCGCCTCGGCGGCAGCGGCGTCGTAGCGCAGCATTTCGCCGCCCAGCCGCGGGGTCATCCGCACCGTGGCAAACCGCATGCCGGGCAGCCGCACGTCGGTGGCGAACGTGGCGGTGCCGGTGACCTTCTCCACCATGTCGAGCCGCGGCATCGCGCGGCCGAGGTATTTCCACTGCGACGCGGGGCGCAGCGCCACCGACCGCGGCGGGCTGAGGGCGGCGGCATCCTCGGCCAGATCGGCATAGGGCAGCTCGATCCCGCCCGGCGCGATCACCCGGCCATCGCGGGTTTCGAGCCTGCCCACGCTCACGCCCAGCCTTTCGGCGGCGACCTGTTTCAGCACCTCGCGCGCGGTGGCGCCGGCCTGCCGCAGCTTGTCGTAGGCGTCGATGGTCGAGGTCGAGCCGCCGGTCACCTGCAGCCCGATCATCTTGGGCATCACCGACATCGCCGCGATCATCGCCTCCTGGAACCCGGTCCGGTCGTAGTCCGTGGTGGGCAGCGCGTGGCCCATCAGCGCGGCGTTGTAATAGGCCTGCGCGGCGGGGCCGTGGATGACGCGCACATCCTCCCAGGCCACGTCCAGTTCCTCGGCCACCAACGCGGGCAGCGTGGTGGTGACGCCTTGCCCCATCTCGGCCCGCGCCGCGATCAGCGTCACGCCCTCCCGGTCGATGATGATCCAGGGGTTCAGCGTCGCCTGGCCCTCGCCGGGCCGCAGCGGGTTCGGCAGGTCGCGGCGGTACTGGTACACGCCGAAGGCCACGCCGCCGACGACGGCGGCCGAGCCGATCAGGAAGGTCCGTCGCGCGATCTTGCCCCAGTCGGCCATGGCTCAGGCCTCGCTCAGATTGGTGGCGGCGGTGCGGATGGCGGCCCGGATGCGGGGGTAGGTGCCGCAGCGGCACAGGTTGCCCGCCATCGCGGCGTCGATCTCGGCATCCGTGGGCGCGGGGGTTTCAGCCAGCAGGGCTGTGGCCTGCATGATCTGGCCCGACTGGCAGTAGCCGCATTGCGCCACCTGATGGTCCACCCAGGCCGCCTGCACCGCATGGAGCGCCGCGGGCGTGCCAAGGCCCTCGATCGTGGTGACCGGACCCCAGACATCGGCCAGCGCGACCTGGCACGACCGCACCGCCTCATCCGCGATCTGGACGGTGCACGCGCCGCAGGCGGCGACGCCGCAGCCGTATTTCGTGCCGGTCAGGCCAAGCGCGTCGCGCAGCACCCACAAGAGCGGAACATCGTCGGGCAGATCGACGCTGTGGTCGGTGCCGTTCACGGTGAGGCTGGTCGCCATCGGCGTCTCTCCTGACTTATCACTCTGACACTTTCAGACGATTCTGTCACAACTGTCAATTGACGTTTTCGATGAAATTTGTCATCCCGTCGTCATGGATGGTGACAGCCTCGATACCCTGACCGCGCGCCTGCTCGCGCTGGCCCCGGAGCGGTCGCGGGGCGTGCTGGCCGCGGCCTACGAGACGTTCCTGCAATTCGGCGTCCGGCGGGCCTCGATGCAGGACATCGCCGATCAGGCCGGCATAAGCCGGGCGGCGCTGTACCTGCACTACCGCAACAAGACCGACATCTTCCGGGCGCTGATGGCGCATTACTTCACCGCCGCCGCCGCGCTGGTGGAGGAGGCGCTGGCGCGCGGTGGCCCCCCGGCAGAGGCGTTGCGCGCGGCCTTTGCCGCCCAGACCGGCGCGGCGGCGACGGCGATGATGCTCTCGCCCCATGCCGAGGAGCTGCTGTCGCTCAAGCAGTCGGTGGCGCGCGACATCATCGCCGAGGGCACGCAGCATCTTGTGCGGGTCTATGGGCACTGGCTGGCACAGGGGGTCGCGGCCGGTCGCCTGTCGGCGGACGGGGCAGGGCCCGATCCCGAGGCGACGGCGCGCGCGATGCTGGCGGCGCTCGACGGGTTGAAACACGCGGGGCTGCCGACCGGGGAGTATGCGCGCCAGCGCGACCGGCTCGCCGATCTGTTCGGGCGTGCGCTTGCGCCCTGACGCTCAATGCGCCGCCCCCGACCACAGGTTCAGCACCAGCACGCCCGCCACGATCAGCCCGATCCCCAAGATCGCGGGCAGGTCGAGCCGCTGGCCATAGACCAGCCAGCCGATCACCGTGACGGCCGCCACGCCCACGCCCGACCAGATCGCATAGGTCACGCCCAGCGGAACCGTGCGCAGCACCAGCGCGAGGAAGTAGAAGGCAATGGCGTAGCCGATGACCACCAGCACGACCGGGCCTGCCCTGGTGAACCCGTCGGAGGCCTTGAGCGCGGTGGTGCCGATGACCTCGCCTGCGATGGCGACGAGGAGGTGGAGCCAGGGCATGTCGGGCCTCGTGCAATGGAAAACGCCCCCCGGCTTTGGCTGGCTGGAGGGCGTTTGGCAAGAGCGCGCGGGTGGATCAGCGGCCCCGGATGCGCGGGTCGAGCGCGTCGCGCAGACCGTCGCCGATGTAGTTCACCGACAGCACCGTCAGCGAGATGGCGAGGCCGGGCCAGATCACCCGCTCGGGGTTTTGCTGCAGCCAGTCGGTCGCGTCGAACAGGAGCCGCCCCCAGGTCGGGAAGTCGGACGGAAAGCCGAGGCCGAGGAAGGAGAGCGCCGATTCCGTGATGATCGCGTTGGCGATCCCCAGCGTGGCCGAGACCATGATCGGCGACATCACGTTGGGCAGAAGGTGGCGGGTGATCATCCGGTGATTGGGCGTGCCGATGGATTTGGCCGCCAGCACGAATTCCCGTTCCTTCAGCGCCAGCACGTCGCCGCGCACCACGCGCGCCGTCTGCATCCACGAGGTCGCGCCGATGACCACCACGATCAGCACGAAGATCCCGCCTTCGGGGCCGAAGGCCGAGCGCAGGTTGTCGCGGTAGAGCATGATGATGACCAGCAGCAGCGGCAGCAGCGGCAGCGCCAGGAACAGGTCGGTCGTCCGCATCAAGAGCCCGTCGATCTTGCGGAAATAGCCCGAGAGCACCCCGATCAGCGTGCCGAGGAACAGCGCCAGCAGCATCGCCGTCAGCCCCACCGCGATCGAGGTCTGGCCGCCCGCCATCATCCGGGCCAGCGTGTCGCGGCCCAGCTGGTCGGTGCCCATCGGATGCGCCCAGCTGGGCGGCTGGTTGCGGGCGCGGATGTCGATGAACTGCGAATCCATCGTCCAGACCAGCGGCCCGACGAAGACGAACAGCAGCGTGAAGATGAAGAAGCCAAGGCCGAACAGCGCGCCCTTGTGGGTCTTGAACTGATCCCACACATCCCACCACTGGTTGCGCGGTGCACGGTAGCTGTCGAACCCCATCACCGGGGCGGCGCCGGCGGGCGTGGCGCCGGCGGTCTGCAGCGGCTGGGTCGGGCGATCTGCGTTGTCAGTCATAGCGGATCCTCGGGTCGAGCACGCCGTAGAGCACATCGGCAAGAAGGTTGAAGAGAACGATCAGAACCGCGAAGATGAAGCTGACGGTCTGCACCACCGGCACGTCGCCGCCCTGGATCGCGATGATCAGCAGCTGGCCGATCCCGTTCACCTTGAACACCTGTTCGGTGATGATCGCGCCGCCGAAGACGGCCGGGATGTTCAGGGCGATGACGGTGACGACCGGGATCATCGAGTTGCGCAGCACATGCACCAGAACCACGACCTTTTCGTTCAGCCCCTTGGCGCGTGCGGTGCGGACGTAATCCTGGTTGAGGTTGTCGAGCATCGAGGCGCGCATGTAGCGGCTGATCTGGCTGGCGTTGTAGAGGCCCAGCACCATCACCGGCATGATGATCTGCTTCACCTGCACGATGAAACTGTCCCAGTCGGTGACGCGGTGGGTTGTGTTGTAGACCGATGGAAACCAGCCCAGGTTCACGGCGAAGATCACGATGAACAGCACCCCGGTGAAGAAGGTGGGAACCGAGAAGCCGACCATCGAGACGAAGGTGCCGACCTGGTCGAACACCGAATACTGCTTGTAGGCCGAGATGATGCCGAGCGGCAGGGCGATCAGGATGCCGACGACATAGGAGGTGCCGACCACCCACAGCGTCTGCGGCATGCGCTGCACGATCAGATCCATAACCGGGCTGCGGGTCTGGTAGGAGATGATGCGTGTGCCGCCGTCGGGCGCGACGTTCCAGCCCGTCCAGCCCTCGATCAGGTGCAGGGGTTCGTCCCACACCATGAGCCTGAGCCATTTGAGATACTGGATCACGACCGGATCGTTCACGCCAAGGCTCTGGCGGATCTGTTCGCGCACCTCGGGCGGGATCGTCAGCGGCAGGCCCGCCGTCGGGTCGGACGGCGACAGCTTGACGATCAGGAAGATGATGAAACTGATGAACAGAAGCGTCGGGATCGCAAGGATCAGTCTGCGGATCGTGAAAGTCAGCATGGGGCCAACGCCTCGGGTCAGAAGTTTCCGGTCAGGACATGGCCCGCGCCACGGGTGGCGGCGCGGGCCGGTGGTGTCAGGTCAGGACGTCACTCGGCGCGACGCCAGTCCATGATGTTCCACAGCTCGCTGTCCCAGTCGGACATGCGGACGCCCTCGATGGTGGCCGCATGCGCCGAGACGCCGCCCCGGTGCACCAGCGGGATGATCGAGTAGCGAACGAGCATGTCGTTCATTTCCCGCGCCAGACGTCCGCGCTCTTCCAGGTCGGCGGTGCCGGCCATTTCGGCCACCAGCGCGTCATATTCAGGATCGCAGAAGCGCTGGATGTTGGAGCCCTGCCACTGGCTGTCCGGTCCCGGGATGTCATCGCAGAGCCAGCTTGCCATGTAGGCCTGCGGGTCGACGCCGGCGAAGTTGTTGGTGTACATCTCGATGTCGGCATAGAACTTCTGGAACGTGTCCGGGGAGGCCGGATCGCCGCCGAAGAACACCGACGCGTCGATGTTGCGCAGCTCGGAATCGACGCCGATCTCTTCCCACCACTGCTTGATCAGCGCCTGGGCGTCCTGACGCACGGCGTTGGTCGAGGTCTGGAACAGAACGCTCATCGGGATGCCGTTGTATTCGCGGATGCCGTCGCCGTCGCTGTCGACATGGCCCGCTTCGTCGAGCAGCGCGTTGGCGCCCTCGATGTCCTGGACAAGGCAATCGTCATTCGCGGTCGAGGCGTAGAGCTCGGGCGCGGGGAGCACGTTGCAGGTGGCCTGGCCACCGGCACCGTAGCCGATTTCCGTCAGCAGCGCGCGGTCGATGGCCATCGACAGCGCCTGACCCACGATCGGATCGGTCAGGAACGGGTGCGCACCGCCCTCGACGGTGGACCGCGTCTCGCCCAGCGCCGGGTCGGGGTTGGTCTGGTTCAGGTGCAGACGCTCGACCGAGGTGCCGAAGGCCACGACGACCTCGCAGTTGCCCTGCGCTTCCATGCTGGCCAGGATGGTCGGGTCGATCTGGAGGTTCCAGGCGTAATCGAATTCGCCGGTTTCACACACGGACCGCGCCGCCGCCGTCGCATCGCCGCCGCCCTTGAAGGTCACGGTGGCGAAATAGGGCCGGTCGGGGAAACGGAAGTTCTCGTTCGCCGACAGTTCGATCACGTCGTTCGGACGGAATTCATCCACCACGAAGGGGCCGGTGCCGATCGGGCCGAAATTCGCGTCGGTGCATTCGGGTGCGCGCGCGCCGAGGCATTCGGCGAATTGCGCCGCCTGGAGCACCGGGCTCTCGGAGCCGACGAAGGCGGTGTAGGGGAAGGGCGTGGGCGCGTCGAAGGTCACGCGCACGGTGCGGTCATCGACGGCTTCCACCGAGGTCACGCCATCGAAGAAGCTGGCCTGCGCACAGCCGCCTTCGGGATGGGTGCAGTATTCCCAGGTAAAGATGAAATCGTCGGGCGTGAGCGCGCTGCCGTCGGACCAGGTGACGCCTTCGGCGATGGTCCAGGTGATCGAGGTCAGATCCTCGGAGACGCCGCCGTTCTCGACGGTCGGAATGGATTCGGCCAGCCAGGGCACCATCTCGCCCGCGTCGTCGAACCGGGCCATCGACTCGAGGATCAGCGACGCCGATTCGACCTCTTTCGTGCCGCCCGACAGGTACGGGTTCAGCGTCGAGGGCGCTTGCCAGTAGATGATGTTGAGGTGGCCCGACGAGCCGCGCTCGGCCAGGGCCGCCGCGGGCACCAGCGCCAGCGCGGTCGCGCCAAGCAAAAGCGAATACCGTGTCATGTTGTGTCTCTCTCTCCTTGTTGGATGCTCAAGCCTCGACGGGCTCCGCCGCGTGACCCGCGGTCTCGTGTGTTGTCTCGTTGTAAAGGTGGCACGCCACGAAGCGTCCGGGCTTCACCTCGCGCACCTCCGGGTCGAACTGCCGGCAGATGTCCATCGCCACCGGGCAGCGGGTGGAGAAGTTGCAGCCCTTGGGCGGGTTCGCGGGGCTTGGCACGTCGCCTTGCAGGATGGTGCGGTTGGCATTGTCGTGGCTGATCGGGTCGGGTTCCGGCACCGCCGACAGCAGCGCCTTGGTGTAGGGGTGCAGCGGGTCGTCGTAGAGCCCGTCGCGCGGCCCGATCTCGGCCACCTTGCCCAGGTACATCACCACCACCCGATCGGCGATGTGGCGCACCATCGACAGGTCGTGGGAGATGAACAGGTAGGTCAGGCCCAGCCGGTCCTGCAGATCCTCCAGCAGGTTCACCACCTGCGCCTGGATCGACACGTCGAGGGCCGCGATCGGCTCGTCGCAGACGATGAACTTGGGATTCAGCGCCAGCGCGCGGGCGATGCCGATGCGCTGACGCTGGCCGCCCGAGAACTCGTGCGGGTAGCGGTTGGCGAAATCGCGGTTCAGGCCGACGGCGTCGAGCAGCTCGTAGATCCGCTCCAGCCGCGCCTTGCCGGTCATCTTGCCGTGTTCCATCAGCGGCTCGCCGATGATGCCCGCCACCGTCATGCGCGGGTTCAGCGACGCTTGCGGGTCCTGGAACACCATCTGCATCTTCGGGCGCAGCCGCCGCAGCTTGTCGAAGGGGGCGTGGGCGATCTCCTCCCCGTCGAGGATGATCGACCCTGCCGTGGGTTCGTACAGGCGCAGCACCGCGCGCCCGCAGGTCGATTTCCCGCAGCCCGACTCGCCCACCAACCCCAGCGTCTCGCCCTCGTAGATGTCGAAGCTGACGTCGTCGACGGCCTTCACCGCGCCGGTGACCCGCCGCAGGAAGCCCGTGCGGATCGGGAAATGCATCTTGAGGTTCTTCACCTGAACCAGCTTCTTCCGTTCGCCCGAGCCATCAAGCATTGCGCGGCGCCCCCGTGGTGAAGTCCCAGAAGCATGCGGCGTCATGCGCCGGTCCGACATCGAAGCGGGCCGGGTTCTCGATCGCGCAGCGGTCGAAGGCCTGCGGGCAGCGGGCGCGGAACGGGCAGCTGTCCGGCGCCTTGCCCATGATCGGCGGCTGCCCCTGGATCACGCGCAGCTTGTCCGTGCGCACGCCGCTGATCTTCGGCACGGTCTCCAGCAGCATTCTTGTATAAGGATGCCGGGGGTTGGCGAACAGCTCCCGCACCGGGGCCTGTTCCACGACCTGCCCGCCGTACATCACCATCACCCGGTCGGCGATGCCCGCGATCACGCCGAGATCATGGGTGATCCACACGATGGCCATGCCGAGCTTCTGGCGCAGGTCCTTGATCAGCTCCAGGATCTGCGCCTGGATCGTGACGTCGAGCGCGGTGGTGGGCTCGTCGGCGATCAGCACCTTGGGGTCGCAGGCCAGCGCGATGGCGATCATCACGCGCTGGCGCATCCCGCCGGAGAACTGGTGCGGGTAATCGTCGAGCCGGCGGCGCGCATCGTTGATGCCCACCAGCTCCATCAGCTCGACCGCGCGCTGGGCCGCGGCGCGCTTGCTCAGGCCCATGTGCTTTCTGAGCGGCTCCATGATCTGGTAGCCCACCGTGAACACCGGGTTCAGCGAGGTCATCGGGTCCTGGAACACCATGCCGATCCGCGCGCCGCGGATGGCGCGCATCGTGTCTTCGGGGACGCGGGCCAGATCCTGGCCCTCGAACAACACCTGCCCGCCGCGGATCTCGGCAGGTGGCATCGGCAGCAGACGGATCAGCGACATCATCGTGACCGACTTGCCGGAGCCGGATTCGCCCACCACGCCCAGCAGCTCGCCGGGCTTCAGCGTGAAGCTGACATCGTTTACGGCGTGAACCTCACCGCCACGGGTGCGGAAAACAGTCTTCAAGTCCTTGACATCAAGGACGAAGGGCGTGGCCCCGTCGGGCATCGGCAGATGCTCCTCAACCTGTTGGTGCGCCACCTCTTGTCGCTGCATGGGTGGCTGCAAGTCCTGTGACGCTAGCATGAAAACCGACTGCCACAAGACGCAATCGGCCCGATCCTGCGCGCGGATTCGGCATCTGCCCAATGCATGGGCATGTTTGCCCGGCCGGGCTTGACGACCCGGCGGCGCTGGCACAGGGTCTGCCCGTAACCACCCGGAGCATTCCATGACCGAAGTCTTGAGCCCGCGGGCTCTGCTCGACACTCTCGTGTCCTTTCCAACCGTGAGCCGTGACAGCAACCTGGGGCTGGTCGACTGGGTCGAGGATTACCTGGCGGGCCATGGCATCGCCGCGCACCGCGACCTCGATGCGACCGGGCAGAAGGCCAGCCTCTACGCCCATGTCGGCCCCGAAACGGGCGGCGGCGTGATCTTGTCGGGCCACACCGACGTGGTGCCGGTCGACGGGCAGGCCTGGGTCACCGACCCCTTCACCGTGACGGAGAAGGACGGCAAGCTTTTCGGGCGCGGCACCTGCGACATGAAGGGCTTCGACGCGCTGGCGATCTGGGCCGCGGTCGAGGCGCAGCGCCGCGGCGTGAAGCGGCCGCTGCAACTGTGCCTGTCGCGCGACGAGGAAATCGGCTGCGTCGGCGCGCCGCCGATGATCGAGGCGATGCAGGCCCACATGCCCAAGGCGGCGCTGGCCATCATCGGCGAGCCGACGAGCTGGGGCATCGTCAACGGCCACAAGGGCGGGGTCGGGTTCGATCTGCATTTCCACGGCTTCGAGGTGCATTCCTCGATCGCCTACACCGGCGTCTCGGCGATCATGGAGGGCGCGCGCCTGATCGACTGGGCCAACCGCATGAACGAGGCGGGCGCGGCCCGGGTAGACCCCGCCAACGCCTACGACCCGCCCTACACCTCGCTGCATGTGGGCATGATCCAGGGCGGCACGGCGCACAACATCACCGCCAAGGATTGCAGTTTCGTGCTGTCCGCGCGCTGCGTGCCGGAAGAACCCAACGCCGACTGGGCCGCCCGCATCCTGGCCGAGATCGACCGGATCGAAGCGGGGATGAAGGCGATCCGCCCCGAGACCCGGATCGAGGTCACCCCGCGCTGGGACGTGCCGGGCCTTGCCGCCGAACAGGACGGCCCCGCCGAGGCGCTGATCCGCCGGCTGACGGGCCAGAACGGCACGTCGGTCGTCAGCTACGGCACCGAAGCAGGGCAGTTCCAGGCCGCGGGCTATTCCGCCATCGTCTGCGGGCCGGGCAACATCGCCCAGGCCCATCAACCCAACGAATACCTCACCGTCGCGCAATTCGAACAGGGGCAGGCCTTCATGGCCAGCCTCCTCGATCACCTGCAGGAAGCCTGAGCCATGCCCGTAAAGAACCGCCTTGCCGAACTGCACGACGAGATCACCGCCTGGCGGCGCGATCTGCACGAGAACCCGGAAATCCTCTACGATCTGCCCCGCACCTCGGCGCTGGTGGCCGAGCGGCTGCGCGAATTCGGCGTGGACGAGGTCGTGCCGGGCATCGGGCGCTCCGGCGTCGTCGGCGTGATCCGGGGGCGCTCCGACACCAGGGGCGCGTGCATCGGCCTGCGCGCCGACATGGACGCGCTGCCGATGTCGGAAAAGACCGGGCTCGGCCACGCCTCCAAGACCCCCGGCAAGATGCACGCCTGCGGCCATGACGGGCACACCGCCATGCTGCTGGGCGCGGCCAAATACCTGTCGGAGACGCGCAATTTCGACGGCACCGTGGTGCTGATCTTCCAGCCCGCCGAGGAGGGCGGGGCAGGCGCCGCCGCGATGATCGAGGATGGCTTGATGGAACGCTGGGGCATCCGCGAGGTCTACGGGATGCACAACGAGCCCGGCCTGCCGGTGGGCGAATTCGGCGTCTCCCCCGGCCCGATCATGGCCGCCGCCGATGAGCTGCATGTCGTGCTGCGCGGCCGGGGCGGCCACGCGGCGCAGCCCCACAACGTCATCGACCCGGTGCCCGCCGCCTGCGCCACCGTCATGGCGCTGCAGACCGTGGCCAGCCGCAGCGTCGACCCGATCAAGTCGGTCGTCGTGTCGATCTGCGTGATGAACACCGAAAGCGCCGCCACCAACGTGGTCGACGACACCGTGACCCTCGCCGGCACCGTCCGCACGCTGGACGAAGGCGTGCGCGATCTGGCCGAGGTGCGGATCATCGAGATCGTCCAGTCGACCGCCGCCGCCTATGGATGCACCGCCGAGATCACCTATGAGCGCGGCTACCCGGTGACCGTGAACCATGACGAAAACGCCCGCCTCGCCGCCGAGGTCGCCGAGGTCGTGGCGGGGCAGGGGCGTGTCCGCTTCGGCCGCCCGCCACGCATGGGGGCCGAGGATTTCAGCTACATGCTGCGCGCCCGCCCCGGCGCCTTCGTCAACATCGGCAACGGCGACACGAAAAAGGTCCACCACCCCGAATACGACTTCAACGACGCGGCGATCCCCTATGGCTGCTCCTTCTTCGCCGAGCTTGTCGAACGCCGCATGCCGGCGGCCTGAGGAGATCTTATGCCGATCAAGAACCGCTTCGCCGAGATGCTGCCCGAGATCACGGCATGGCGGCGCCACCTGCACGCGCACCCGGAACTTCTATATGAAGTCCACGAAACTGCGGGTTTCGTCGCGGAAAAGCTGCGCGAATTCGGCGTGGACGAGGTTGTCGAGGGCATCGGGCGCACCGGTGTCGTTGGCATCATCAAGGGAAAGAACGCCGGATCGGGCCGCGCCATCGGCCTGCGCGCCGACATGGACGCGCTGCCGATCCACGAGGCGACGGGGCTCGACTATGCCTCGACCGTTCCCGGCAAGATGCACGCCTGCGGCCATGACGGGCATACGTCGATGCTGCTGGGCGCCGCGAAATACCTCGCCGAGACGCGCAACTTCGACGGCACGGTCGTCCTGATCTTCCAGCCGGCGGAGGAAGGCGGGGCCGGGGCCAAGGCGATGATCGACGACGGTCTGTTCGACCGCTTTCGCGTCGACGAGGTCTACGGCATCCACAACGCGCCCGGCGTGCCCGTGGGCGTCTTCGCGACGCGGCCCGGCCCGCTGCAGGCAAGCTCCGACGAGTTCGAGATCATCGTGACCGGCAAGGGCGGCCATGCGGCGGAACCGCATCGCGCCATCGACACCACGCTGGTCGCCGCCCACATCCTGATCGCACTCCATTCCATCGTCAGCCGCAACGTGAACCCGCTCAAGCGCGTGGTGCTGACCGTCGGCACCTTCGGCACCGACAGCGGCGCGTCGAACATCATCCCCGACGTGGCGAAGATGGAAGGCACGGTGCGTACGCTCGACCCCGAATACCGCGCCATCGCCGAGGCCCGCGTGCGCGAGGTCGCGACCCACACGGCCGCCGCCTTCGGAGCGCAGGCCGAGGTGATCTGGCACCCCGGCTACCCGGTCACCGTCAACGACCCCGAGGGCGCCGCCCGCGCAACCGATGCCGCCCGCGCCGTCGGCCGCGGCGTCATCGACGACGCCGACCCGATCATGCCGTCCGAGGATTTCAGCTACATGCTGGAAAAGGTGCCCGGCGCCTATGTCTTCCTCGGCAATGGCGACAGCGCCATGGTCCACCACCCGAAATACGTCTTCGACGACGAGGCCATCCCCTTCGGATGCAGCTTCTTCGCCGAACTGGTCGAGCGACGTTTGCCGACCGCCTGATCCCCAAGGAGAGCCGATAGATGCCCGTGAAGAACCGTTTCGCCGAACTGCTGCCCGAGATCACCGCCTGGCGCCGTGACATCCACGAACACCCCGAGATCCTGTTCGACACGCACCGCACCAGCGCGCTGGTGGCCGAGAAGCTGCGCGAGTTCGGCTGCGACGAGGTGGTGGAAGGCATCGGGCGCACCGGCGTCGTGGGCCTCATCAAGGGCAGGACCGATACGCGCGGGCGCACCATCGGGCTGCGCGCCGACATGGACGCGCTGCCGATCCTCGAGGAAACGGGCCTCGACTATGCTTCCAAGACGCCGGGCGCGATGCACGCCTGCGGCCATGACGGCCACACCGCGATGCTGCTTGGCGCGGCGAAATACCTGGCCGAGACCCGCAACTTCGACGGCTCGGTCGCGGTGATCTTCCAGCCGGCAGAGGAAGGCGGCGGCGGCGGCAAGGAGATGGTCGACGACGGCATGATGGACCGCTGGTCGATCGATGAGGTCTACGGCATGCACAACTGGCCCGGCGTGCCCACCGGCAGCTTCGCCATCCGCCCCGGCCCCTTCTTCGCCGCCACCGACATCTTCGAGATCCGCGTCACCGGCAAGGGCGGCCACGCCGCCAAGCCGCAGGAGACCATCGACACCACCGTGATCGCGTCGCACCTCGTGCTGGCGCTGCAGACCATCGCCAGCCGCAACGCCGACCCGGTGCAGCACATCGTCGTGTCGGTCACCAGCTTCGAGACCGGCAGCAAGGCCTTCAACGTCATCCCCGAGACGGTTCACATCAAGGGCACCGTCCGCACCATGGACCCGACCATTCGCGACCTGGCCGAAACCCGCATGCGCGCCATCGTCGAGGGCACGGCCACCACCTTCGGCGGCACGGCCACGCTCGACTACACGCGCAACTACCCGGTGATGGTGAACTCCGAGGATCAGACGGCCTTTGCCGCCGAGGTCGCCACCGCCGTCGCCGGGGCGTGCGCCGAGGCGCCGCTGGTCATGGGCGGCGAGGATTTCGCCTTCATGCTCAACGCCCGGCCCGGTGCCTATATCCTCGTCGGCAACGGCGACACCGCCAGCGTCCACCACCCGAAGTACAACTTCAACGACGAGGCAATTCCCGCGGGCTGTTCGTGGTGGGCCGAGATCGTGGAGCGGCGCATGCCCGCCGCGTGACCCGCGGCCCCGGCTGCCTGCGAAGGTGGTTCTCAGATGGCGCGGCAGGCCCTAGATTGGCGTCACCGTCACCCTGGGAGGGTTCTGCCATGCTGCGTGTTCTTGGTGTTGTCGCTGCCCTGATCCTTCCCTTCGCCGTCCAGGCGCAGGGCTACCGCACCCTGTCGGGCACGGTCACCTATCGCGAGCGCATCGCGCTGCCGCCCGAGGCGGTGCTGCTGGTCGAGGTCGAAGGCTTCGACCTGCGGCTGGAGGCCGAGGCGCGCAGTCCGACCGACGGGCGGCAGGTGCCGATCCCCTTCACCGTCGACATCCCCGAAGGTGCCGAGGGGCAGTTGCGCGTCGGCATCGCCGTGGGGGCGCACGTCGGGTGGCTGGGCGATGCCGTGACCATCGAGGTGAACGCCCCGACCGATCTGGGCGAGATCGTGTTGCGCCGCCACCAGCCGCTGGGCTTCGACACCGCCTTTCGCTGCGGCGACCGGAAGATCCGGACAGGGCCCGCCGGCGAGGCCCTGGTGGTCGACACGCCCGACACCCGGCTGACGCTCTCCCCCGTCGAGGCCGCATCGGGCGCGCGCTACGAGGCCGAGGGCGACCCCGAGACCTATTTCTGGAACCGGGGCGACAGCGCCCTTCTGTCGCTGGACGGCGACCTGCTGCCCGAATGCCGCGTGAGCCTTCCGATGGACGATACCCCCTACCGCGCCGGCGGCAACGAGCCTTTCTGGACCGTTACCCTCGACGCGGGGGAGATGCTGGTCACCCGTCTCGGCATGGATGACCTGACGCTGCCGCTGACCGAAAGCGCGCTGAGCGAGGGCGGCGAGATCGTGCTCACCGCCGCCGATCCCGACCGGGCGCTGCACGCCGTGCTGGTGCGCACGCGGGCGCTGTGCCGGGACACGATGACCGGCATGCCGCATCCTGAAACGGTCGAATTGTCGATGGGCGACGAGACGCTGACCGGCTGCGGCGGCGACCCCCTGGCGCTGCTGACCGGGCGCACCTGGGTGGTCGAGGATATCGGCGGGGCAGGCATCATCGACAACACGCAGCCCACGCTCGTCTTCGGCACCGAAGGACGGGTCGCGGGCGGCGGCAGCTGCAACCGCTGGTTCGCCGGCTACACGCTGACCGGCGAAGGCCTGAGCTTTGGCGAGGCGGGCGCCACGATGATGGCCTGCCCCGAGGCGGTCATGGCGCAGGAACAGCGATTCTTCGCGGCGCTCGGGCGGATCACCGGCTTCGACATCGACGAGACCGGCGCGCTTTTGCTGCGCGCGGGCGACGAGGTCGCCCTGACCGCGCGCGCTGCCACCGGAGAGTGACCATCGCGCCACGCTTTCTCCGGCAAAAACTGTAAGCGGCGAATTTCACGGGGCTGTGATCCGGTCCGGCTAGGGCTTGCTCAGCCGCGCGCGTGTCCGCGCCGGTGGCACCGGGTAGGCGTGGAACATGCAGTACATCGACCAGCGTTGGCGCAAGCGGTTCAACGTCGAGCCCGTCTGCGCGGTCACGCGCCGCAAGGCCCGGATCTACATGCGCTGGTTCGATCACGAGATCCTGCGCCTGGTCTGGACCAACCAGCAGGAAATCGCGCCGGGCGTGTTCCGGTCGAACCAGCCGAAGGAGGGGCGTCTGGAACGCCTGTCGAAGGCGGGTCTCGTAAGCGTCCTGACCTTGCGCGGCAACGGCAGCAGCGCCCCCTATTTCACCGAACGCCAGATCTGCGACCGGCTGGGTCTCCAGCTGCACGCCATCGGTCTGAACGCGCGGCGTGCCCCGCCCCCCGCCACGGTGCTGGCCCTGATCGAGATGTTCCGGACCATCGAGCGCCCGTTCCTGATGCACTGCAAATCCGGGGCCGACCGGGCCGGGCTGGCCGCCGCGATCTACCTGATGGCGATTGAGGGCGAGAGCGTGCACACCGCGCGCCGCATGCTGAGCCTGCGGTATGGCCACTTCAGGTGGAGCTGGACGGGCGTGCTCGACCGGATGCTCGAAGCCTATGCCAACGACCGCTCGGGCCTCGCCTTCGAGGCCTGGGTGCGCCTGCGCTACGACCCCACCGATATCGCCTGACAGGGGCCTGACAGGGGCACCGCGGCCCGCGGGGGCCGCCTGGGCCACCGGGGCAGGGTTTCCCTACTGACCGGGCAGGCCCGCCCTGCGCTAGGGTCGGCCTGCACCCCATCGCCGTCGGAGCTGCCCCATGCCCCGCCCGTTTCCTGTCACCGCCCTTGCCCTCTCCGCGACCCTCGCGGTCTTCTGCGCCCCTGCCGCGGCGGACCGGTTCGACATTCGCGATTTGCGCCATTTCCTGACGCAGCCGGTGCAGCGCCCGCCCGTCGTGCCGCCCCACGGCAGCACGGACCCGCCGCTCGACGGCCGCTGGCGGGTGACCGAGCTGCGCGGCGCCGACCTTGGCCCGCCGCAGCTGATCGTCGCCGTCGCCGACGGCCGGTTCAGCATCCGGGGCGCTTGCAATATCCTGACGGGCGCTATCGAGGCGCGGGAGGGCCGTTTCCGGCTTCTGTCGCTGGGCGGCACCCTGATGGGCTGTTTCGGCCCGATCGCGGATCGGGAACAGGCCATGTCGCAGGCCCTGCAAGACGCGACACGCTACGCGACCACGGCAGGCGGCGCGCTGGTCCTGTCCTCCGGTGCCGGGGTCGAGTTGCGCGCCGTGCCGGTGGTGCCATAGGGACGGACGCGGCGGGGCGGCGTCATCCGCCCGTATGGCTCATGTGCCGGGTCATCTGCCCTTGCACATCCTGCCGCGAATAGTCGAAATCATGCCCCTTGGGCTTGCGCGAGATGGCATCGCGGATCGCAGCCTCCAGCAACGCGTCATCGGGCGAGGCGCGCAGCGGCGCGCGCAGGTCGGCCATGTCCTCCTGCCCCAGGCACATGTAGAGCTCGCCGGTACAGGTCAGCCGCACCCGGTTGCAGCTTTCGCAGAAATTATGCGTGAGCGGCGTGATGAACCCGATCTTCTGCCCGGTCTCCTCAAGCCGCACATAGCGTGCCGGGCCGCCCGACCGCTCGGCCAGGTCGGTCAGGGTGAACCGCTCGCCCAGCCGGGCGCGCAGATCCTTGAGCGACCAGTACTGGTCCAGCCGGTCCTCGTTGCCCAGATCGCCCATCGGCATGACCTCGATGAAGGTCAGGTCCATGTCGCGCGCTGCACACCAAGCCTGCAGGTCGAACAGCTCCGATTCGTTGAAGCCCTTCAGCGCCACCGCGTTGATCTTGACGCGAAGCCCGGCCCTTTGCGCCGCCTCGATCCCGTCGAGCACCTGCGGCAGGCGGCCCCAGCGGGTGATCTGCGCAAATTTCGCCGCGTCCAGCGTGTCGAGCGACACGTTCACTCGCCTTATGCCCGCGTCGAACAGGTCCTGCGCGAACCGCGCCAGCTGGCTGCCGTTGGTCGTCAGCGTCAGCTCCGTCAGCGCGCCGCTGTCCAGATGCCGGGTCATGGCGCGGAAGAACGTCATGATGTCCCGCCGCACCAGCGGCTCGCCGCCGGTGATGCGCAGCTTTTCCACGCCGAGGCGCACGAAGGTGGAACACATCCGGTCCAGTTCCTCCAGCGTCAGAAGGTCCTTCTTCGGCAGGAAGGTCATGTTCTCGGCCATGCAGTAGACGCAGCGGAAATCGCAGCGGTCGGTGACCGAGACGCGCAGATAGCTGATCGCGCGCTGGAACGGGTCGATGAGATGGGCGGTCTTGTCCATGCGCCGCACCGTAAGCGCGACATCGCGCGGCGGCAAGCATGCGTGTGCCCCCCGGTTGACCCGGTTGAAGCGGTCGCCGAATACGCTTAGGGTCGGGACATGACCCGTGTGATCCTTTTCCTCAGCCTCATGTCGCTGGCCGCCTGTGCGGGCGGCGGCGGGATGTTCGGTGGCGGCCGCGACGAGCCCGAAATGCAGATCGAGACACCCCCGGCCGGCGGCACGACCGATGCATCCGAGGGCCTCGATGCGACAGGGGACGACACGACGGAGGCCGCCTCTGCGCCGCCGGGCGAGGGCCGGTTCCTGGGCTTTTCGGTGACCAGCCTCGGCGATGCGACGCAATCGGGCCTCTGGCTCGAGACGCCTCTGGTCACGGCCGAGGAACCGGGGCGCGTCGTGGCCGAGAACGGCCGCACCCTCGTGGTGACGCTGCGCCCTTCGGGCGGCGCACAGGGTTCGGGCTCGCGCCTGTCGCTCGCGGGCTTTCAGGCGCTCGGCCTCGATCTGACCTCGCTGCCGACGCTGACCGTCATCTCCGATGCCTGACACGCCCGATCGGCGCCTGTTCCGACAGCGCGCCGGATGGGAGGATTTGCACGCGGCCTTCCGCTGGGATGTACCGCGCAGGCTCAACATCGCGCGCGCCTGTTGCGACGACTGGGCGGTGGTGGCGCCCGACCGCGTCGCGGTCATCCACCGCCATGCCGATGACACCCGCGAAACATGGACCTACGGGCAGCTCAGGCGCGCCTCCGACGCGCTCGCCGCGGCCCTGGCCGCCCGCGGCATCGGGCGCGGGGACCGCATCGCCGTCTTGCTGCCGCAGCATCCCGCCGTGCTGGTCACCCATTTCGCCGCGATGAAGCTCGGCGCCGTTTCATTGCCGCTTTTCACCCTCTTCGGAGAGGACGCGCTGCGCTACCGCCTCTTCGACAGCGGCGCGGCGGCCATCGTCACGGATGCCGCCACGCTGCCGCGCGTCATCGCGCTTGCCCCCGATCTGCCCGCGCTCGGCACCCTTGTCACCACGGGGCCGGCCCGCGCGCCCGTCCTCTCCTTCGACGAGCTCGTCACTGGCCCAGCCCCCGCCCGAACGGTCGACACCGCTGCCGAGGACCCGGCGGTGATGATCTACACCTCCGGCACCACCGGCGATCCCAAGGGCGTGCTGCACGCGCACCGGTTTCTCTTCGGGCACCTGCCCTGCATGGAACTGTCCCAAGGCTTCTTTCCGCAGGCGGGCGATGTCGGCTGGACGCCCGCGGACTGGGCCTGGATCGGCGGGCTGATGGACATGGCGATCCCCTGTCTCTACTACGGCGTGCCGCTGGTCTCCCACCGTTTCGCCAAGTTCGACCCCGAGGCCGCGCTGCGCCTCATGGCGGAGGAGCGGGTGACCAACGCCTTCATCCCGCCCACTGCCCTGCGCCTGATGCGGCAGGTGAGACCGCCGGCGGGCCTTGCCCTGCGCGCGATCGGCTCTGGCGGAGAGGCGCTGGGGGCCGATCTGCTCGACTGGGGGCGCGCGGGGTTGGGGGCCGAGATCAACGAGTTCTATGGCCAGACCGAGGCCAATCTTGTCGTCGCGGCCTGCTCGGGCCTGATGACGCGCGTGCCGGGGGCCATGGGCCTGCCCGTTCCCGGCCACGAGGTCACGCTCCGCGATGCGCGCGGCGACCTCGGCACGGGTTACGTCGGCGAAGTCTGCGTCCGTGCGCCCGATCCCGTGATGTTCCTGCGCTACTGGAACAAACCCGATGCCACGGCGCGGAAGGTCACGGAAGGCTGGCTGCGAACCGGCGATCTGGCGACCCGCGACGCATCCGGCCAGATCACCTTCCATGCCCGTGACGACGATGTCATCACCTCCGCCGGTTACCGTATCGGCCCGGTGGAGATCGAGCAGGCACTGGCAAGCCACCCTGACGTGATCATGGCCGCTGTCGTCGGCGAGCCTGACCCTGTCCGGACCGAGATTGTCGTGGCCCATGTCGTCCTTCGCGACGGCGCCGACTGGTCGGGGATGGAATCGGCCTTGCAGACGCTCGTGCGCGACAAGGTCTCGGCCCATTGCGTGCCGCGCCGGGTGGTCCGCGCCGAACACCTGCCGATGACGGCGACCGGCAAGATCATGCGCCGCGCCCTTCGGACCGCGCGTTGAGCAGACCCTTGCAAGGGTCTGTCCAGCCTTTTGCAAAAGGCTGAGTGAGGGTCTTGCAAGACCCTCGGCAAAACTCTTGCAAGAGTTTTGCGCCGCCTCACTTCTCCATCGAGCGCCGGATCGAATGCACGGTCAGCCAGACGGCGACCACCACCGGCACCACCGCCAGCGCGGTCAGCAACGTCTTCGTCACGCCGATCGGTTCGGCCAGCGGGCCGATAAGGTAGACGACAAGGTTCACCGCGTAATAACTGATCGCCACGACCGAGAGCCCCTCGACCGTCTTTTGCAGCCGCAGTTGCAATTCGGCACGCTGGTTCATGCCCTCGAGCAGTTCCTGGTTCTGCGCCGAGCGGTCCACGTCCACCCGCGTGCGCAGCAGGTCGCCCGCCCGGATCGCGCGTTCCGTCATCGACAGCAGCCGACGTTCGGTCGCCTTGATCGTCCGCATGGCGGGGTCGTAGCGCCGCATCATGAACTCGCCGAAGGTCTGGCGCCCCATGAACCGCTCTTCGCGCAGCACCGCGATGCGTTGCGTCACCAGCGCCTCGTAGGCCCCGGTCGCCCCGAAGCGAAAGGCACTTTCGGCCTGCAGCTTTTCCAGTTCGGCCGCGATGGCCAGCAGGTGGCCCAGCGTCTCGTCGGGCTTCGAAAGGTCGCCGGTCATGTCGGCCACCAGCCGCACCAGCCCCTCGTCCATCTCGCCCATCCGGGTCGAGATCTCGCGCGAGGTCGGCAGGCCCAGCAGCGACATCGCCTTGTAGGTCTCGATCTCGCAGATGCGTTGCACGATCCGCCCGATCCGGCGGCTGCCCGTGTCGGACTTGCAGAACACCGCGAACCGCATGTGCCCGTGACTGTCGATGCGGAAATCGCCCGCGACCACGGCGGTCCGGTCCAGCACATGGCTCACTGCCAGGCTTTCGGGCACAAGCCACTCGCCGATCTTTTCGGCGATCACCTCGTCCTCGTCGGGGGCGACCTCGATCCGCAGGTGCGCCGAGGTGATGCGCACGCCCGGGGCCTGCGCCAGCCAATCTTCGGGGAAGACCTCCCATGCCGTGGGATCGAAGGGCCGTTCACCGTTCGATGGCAGGAAGGCCGTGTAGGTCACGAATTCGGTGTGCTGTTCCCATTTCAGCCGGAACTTGCCCAGATCGCCGAAATAATGCGTGGCGTCGGGCGCGGGGTGATCCGCCCCGAACCGGTCGAGCAGCGCCAGGAGATGCGCGCGGTCGAGGCCGCGGTCGCGCTTGGCCGCGTCCTTGGGCTGTTTCACCGCAAGGAACACCGCCTGCGCGGGCGCGGCGAGATTGGGAAAGGGGCGCGCGTGCAGCTCGTTGGCGAGCCGGTAGCGCAGCGGATGATCTTCGAGCGGCATCGTGGCGGCTCCGTCAGGGTCTCTCATCGGCACATACGCCTTGTTCGCCCAGTGTAAACCGGAAAAATACAATAAAATTCGTGGCTTGCCGGGATGCAACGGCATACGGGTGCCCCCAAGTGCCCGACAAGTCAGGAAAATTCGCGCCGCGGTGCAGCATTCCCGGCGGCGTCATGTCACCTGTCCCCCCGCGATCTGGATCGACTGCCCGTTCACGCTGCGCGCAGCATCCGAGCAGAGCCACATCACCGCGCCCGTCACTTCATCGGTCTGCAAAAGCGTCTTGTGGCGATTCCCCCGCGCGAGATAGGCGCGCGCCTCCTCCTCGGTGATGCCTTGGCGCGCGGCGATCTCGGCGGCGTTGCGCGCGACGATGGGGGTTTCGACATAGCCCGGGCAGACCGCGTTGAAGGTCACGCGCCCGCCCATGTATTCCTCGCTGAGGCCATGGACCAACCCGATCACGCCGTGTTTCGAGGCGGTGTAGGCGATGGCGTTCTTCAGCCCCATCAGCCCCGCGATCGAGGAGATGGCGATCATTCTCCCCCAGGGTTCATTGCGCGGCTGCGCCGCGCTGGCCCACTCCTCGCGCTCCAGCGTCGCCAGCGCCGCCTGGAAGGTCAGGAAGACCCCGTCGAGGTTCGTCGCCATGATCTGCCGCCAATGGGCCAGCGTCTCGTCACGAAAGGCCGCGGCCTCGGCGATCCCGGCATTGGCGACGCAGATCGCCACGGGTCCGCGCGCCTTGGCCGCCGCGGCGATGCCGCCCCGGACCGAGGCCTCTTCGCCAACGTCCATCCGCAGCGGGTGCAGGCGTGGCGTGTCCGCCGCCACCGCCTCCAGCCGGCCCAGATCACGGCCCGTGATCGTCACCTCGGCCCCGGCCGCGGCCAGCGCCCGCGCGATATCCAGCCCGATCCCCGTGCCGCCGCCCGTCACCAGCGCGTGGCGTCCTGCGTGTTCCATGATCCGACCCTCTCCTTTTGCCGTTCTACCCGATCAGGCCCGCATCGACAGGGGGGCCGCATGACGCAGCGGCAGGGGTGCAACGATCACAAACAGTATGCCATTGCATGCGCAATAAAATGTCGCGCAGACCCCAGTTGTGGACCGGGCAAGGTGTTGCTATGGGGCATCGGACGACGCCATGTCAAAGAGGGGATGACTGTGAAAATAGGGGCTCCGAAGGAGATCGAGCCGGGCGAAGCACGGGTGGCGATGACCCCCGACAGCGCGCTCCAGCTTCAGAAACTCGGTTATGACTGCGTGATCGAGGCCGGCGCGGGCGAGGCCGCGGGCTTTTCCGATGCCGCCTACGAGGCGGCGGGCGTCGAGGTGGTCAAGACCGCCGCCGCGCTCTGGAAGGCCGCGGATATCGTCACCAAGGTCCGCCCGCCGACCACGGCCGAGGCCAAGAAGTTCCGCGAGGGGCAGCTGCTGATCTCGTTCTTCTGGCCCGGCCAGAACGAAAAGATGATGGAAACCGCGAAATCCGCGGGAACCAACGTCATCGCGATGGACATGGTCCCGCGCATTTCCCGCGCGCAGAAGATGGACGCGCTGTCGTCCATGGCGAATATCGCAGGCTACCGCGCGGTGATCGAGGCGGGCAACAATTTCGGCCGCTTCTTCACCGGCCAGGTGACGGCGGCGGGCAAGGTTCCGCCGGCCAAGGTGCTGGTGGTTGGTGCGGGTGTTGCGGGTCTGGCGGCCATCGGCACCGCGACCAGCCTTGGCGCCATCACCTATGCCTTCGACGTGCGGCCCGAAGTGGCCGAACAGATCGAATCGATGGGTGCCGAGTTCGTCTTCCTCGAGTTCTCCGCTGACGAACTGCCCGACGGCGCGGCCACGGGCGGCTATGCCCCGCCGCAAAGCCCGGAGTTCCAGGCCAAGCAGCTGGCCAAGTTCCGCGAGATCGCGCCGGAGATGGACATCGTCATCACCACCGCGCTGATCCCGGGTCGTCCCGCGCCGGTGCTCTGGACCAAGGACATGGTCGAGGCGATGAAGCCCGGCTCGGTCATCATCGACCTCGCCGCGGAGCGTGGCGGCAACTGCGAGCTGACCAAGGCGGACGAGCGGATCGTCACCGACAACGGTGTCGTCATCATCGGCTACACCGATTTCCCCTCGCGCATGGCGGCGCAATCCTCGACGCTTTATTCCACCAATATCCGCCACATGATGACCGACCTGACCCCCGAAAAGGACGGGCAGGTCGTGCACAACATGGAGGATGACGTGATCCGCGGCGCGACCGCGGTGTTCGGGGGCGAGATCACCTATCCGCCGCCGCCGCCCAAGGTGCAGGCCATCGCCGCGCAGAAGCGCGAGAAACCCAAGGAACTGACGCCCGAGGAAAAGCGCGCGGCCGAGATCGCGGCCTTCAAGGCGCAGACCAAGAACCAGGTTACGCTGCTGGCCGTGGGCGGTGCGCTCGTGCTGGGTGTGGGGCTTATCGCGCCCGCGAGTTTCATGCAGCATTTCATCGTTTTCGTGCTGTCGGTCTTCATCGGCTTCCAGGTGATCTGGAACGTGGCGCATTCGCTGCATACCCCGCTGATGGCGGTCACCAACGCGATCTCGTCGATCATCATCCTCGGCGCGCTGATGCAGATCGGCTCGAGCTCGCTGCTGATCACGATCCTGGCGGCTCTCGGCATCTTCATGGCCGCGGTGAACATCTTCGGCGGCTTCCTCGTGACACGGCGCATGCTCGCCATGTTCCAGAAATCTTGAGCGGGCAGGGGTAGAGACAATGGATTTCGGATTCACCATTGCGGCCTACGCGGTCGCGGGCGTGCTCTTCATCCTCTCGCTGGGTGGCCTTTCGGGGCAGGAAAGTGCGAAACGCGCCGTCTGGTACGGCATCGCCGGCATGGCCATCGCGGTCGCGGCCACGTTGATCGGGCCGGGGTCGGGGTTGTGGCTCCTGTCGCTGATCCTGATCGCGGCGGGGGCTGCGGTGGGCTACCAGCTCGCCACCAAGGTGCAGATGACCCAGATGCCCGAGCTTGTGGCGATCATGCACAGTCTCGTGGGCCTTGCCGCCGTCTTCGTCGGCTTCAACGCCCATATCGAGATCGGCCGCGTGGCCGAGATCTTCGCCACGGCCGCGCTGCCCTTCCCGCAGCCCGAAGGGCCGCTGACGACCGAGGCCTATACGCTGCTCGGCACACTCTCCAACTTCGCGGAGCTGATCGGCAAGAAGACCGCCGTCGAGATCGGCATCCTGCGCGTCGAGCTGGTGCTGGGCGTCTGGATCGGGGCCGTGACCTTCACCGGCTCGGTGGTGGCCTATGGCAAGCTTTCGGGCAATGCGTCGCTCCTGCCGGTCAAGATCGACACGGCGGCCAAGCAGCTGCCCGGCGGGCACATGCTGAACGCGGCAGCCGCCGCTGGCTCGGTCATCCTGCTGGCGATGTATCTCGGCGGGGCGGGCACATGGTCGCTCCTGCTTCTGACGCTGCTGGGTCTGTTCATCGGCTATCACCTGATCATGGGGATCGGCGGCGCGGACATGCCCGTCGTCGTCTCGATGCTCAACAGCTACTCTGGCTGGGCGGCGGCGGCCATCGGCTTCTCGCTCGGCAATGACCTGCTGATCGTGGTCGGTGCGCTGGTGGGTTCGTCCGGTGCGATCCTCAGCTACATCATGTGCAAGGCGATGAACCGCAGCTTCGTCAGCGTGATCCTCGGCGGCTTCGGCGGCGCCACGGGCGAGCAGCAGGCGATCGAGGGCGAACAGGTCGCCATCGACGCCGACGGTGTCGCCACGGCATTGAACGAGGCCGACAGCGTGGTCATCGTTCCGGGCTACGGCATGGCCGTGGCGCAGGCGCAGCAGGGTGTCGCGGAACTGACCCGCAAGCTGCGCGCCGCGGGCAAGGAGGTGCGCTTTGCCATCCACCCCGTTGCAGGCCGCCTTCCGGGTCACATGAACGTGCTTCTGGCCGAGGCCAAGGTGCCCTACGACATCGTGCTCGAGATGGACGAGATCAACGAGGATTTCCCCTCGACCGACGTGGTGATCGTCATCGGCTCGAACGACATCGTGAACCCGGCAGCCCAGGACGATCCCAACAGCCCCATCGCCGGCATGCCGGTGCTCGAGGTGTGGAAGGCCAAGCAGGTCTTCGTCTCCAAGCGGGGGCAGGGCACGGGCTATTCCGGCATCGAGAACCCGCTGTTCTTCAAGGAGAACACGCGCATGTTCTACGGCGATGCCAAGGCCAGCATCGACACGCTGCTGCCCAAGATCGGCTGACGTCGCACAGCCGTGCAATTGAAACGGAAAGGGCCCCGCAGCGGGGCCCTTTTTCATGGTCGGAAAGGGTGGATCAGGCCTGTCGCCCGGCCTGCGCGGCGAGCGTTTCGAACACCTTGCGCACCTCTGCCGGGCTGACCCGGTCCAGCAAGTCGTCGGCGATCTCTTCCGTGGTCCAGGCCAGCGATTGCGCCGGATCATGCATCATCGCCCAGTCCGCGAACAACCGCTCCTCCACCGGATCGGAGACATGCAGCCGCACCTCGACATGCCGGTCGTCGCGCCGGATGCGCCCGTAGGCGGCCTTGACCGCAGGGGCGGGCCCCTCCAGCATCTGCAGGTAGATATCTCGGCGGCAGATCAGCGCCCCGGTGATCCCGTCGCGGGTATTGGCCTGCCGCGCATCCAGCAAGATACCGGCAAGCATGGCCTCGTCGAAGCCGAAGGGACGGGAGGAATAGATGATCTGGAAAAGGTCGGGGATGGCGCAGCTCCTGTGTGCGTCCGGCTGTCCCCGCGCCGGGCGTCGGCGCGGTGGAGGGCCGGGGCATGATGCAGCTTACGCCAAACCGCGCCCACTGTCGCCCGAATAGCGCCGCGACCAAGCGCGGCGTTGCGCTCACTTGGTCAGGATCAACTTGCCCGCCCGCGTGATGCGCAGGGTGTAGGTCTTGTCGTCCAGTACAAGGAGCGCCGTGCCCGCCCCGTCCGTCAGCCGCCGCGCGTCAAAGACCGGCAGGCTGTGGTGCGGGGGCGCCGTGCGGCTCTGGTCGTGGCTGTCGATCCGTTCCGATTGAAAGCTCATGTCGCCGTGTCTCCCGATGATGATGATCCTGTCTGCGCTGTGCCTCACAAATCCTGATCGAAAGACTCGGATTCGTCAATCCCGAGTTTTTTGATCGGAAATCTGCCCGCGCGCTGCGGGTCGTGCGCCCAGCAGGGCCAACGGCCCGGCGACCGTGTCACGGACCTCGCCGGGCCGTGGCGCGTCGCGCAGGGTGGTGAACCAATGCTCCGGCGGGTTGCGGCCCGCGCGCGCGTTCTCCCATTGCAGACCGCGCAGCACGGCCTCGGCCGCATCGGGCAGCCGTTCTGGGATGTCATGGCCGTTCAGCACCGCCCAGACCCCGGTCCAGAGCCGCCCCACCGACCAGGGGTTGTAGCCGCCGCCCCCCAGCACCAGCAGGCGCGGGCATCCCAGTGCCATCAGCCCGCGCAACACCTCCCAATGTGCGTTGTTCGACAGCGTCAACCGGCTCAGCGGGTCCTCGGTCACCGCGTCCGCCCCGCATTGCAGCACGATCGCGTCAGGCGCGAAGCCCGCCACGGCGGGCAGGATCAGGCGCTCGCGCACCGCCTCCATCTCGCTGTCGTTGAAGCCGCGCGGCACGGGCAGGTTCAGGCAATTGCCGCCGCCATCCTCCTCCAGCGCGCCGGTGAAGGGCCAGCGCCGTTCCTCGTGGACCGAGATCAGCAGCGTCTCGGGGTCACCGGCAAAGGCATGCTCCACCCCGTCGGCGTGATGCGCGTCGATATCGACATAGGCGATCCGCCGCGCGCCCGCCCGACGCAGCGACAGCATCGCCAGCACCGGGTCGTTGAGGTAGCAGAACCCGCCCGCCCGGTCGGGAAAGCCGTGATGCGTGCCGCCCCCGGGGTGATGGATGACACCGCCATGCGCCAGCAACTCGCCCGCCAGCAGCGAGGCCCCCGCCGCCGTGGCGGGCCTGCGGAACATCTCGGGGTAGACGGGGTTGGCGACCGTTCCAAGGGCGTGGCGGGCGCGGGTCTGCTCGCTCACCTCCTGCATGGCCTCGGCGCGGCTCAGCGCCGCGACATAGTCGGGCGTGTGCCATATCGTCAGCGCATGGGGTTTGGCGCGCGGGCTGGTGCGGTATTGATCCGGCCCCAGCCAGCCCATCGCGCGTGCCAGGTCCATCACGGTCGAGACCCGCGGCACGCGCAGGGGATGCCACGCGCCGTAACTCGACCCGCGGTAGATCTCGGAGCCGAGGAACAGGGGCCGTGTCACGCCCCCAGCAGCGCCTCGATCTCGCGCAGGATGCGGCGGCTCGTCGGCCGCGTGTTCGACCCGAAGCTCTGCACCATGCGCCCCTGCCCGTCGAGCAGCACCTTGTTGAAGTTCCACCCCGGCTCGAACCCGTAGGTGTCGCGCAGCCAGCGGTAGAAGGGATGCGCGCCCGACCCGCGCACCGGGGTGATGGTGGTCATCGGCAGGGTCAGGCCGAAGTTGACCTCGCAGAACTCGGCCACGTCCTCGTCGCGGGCCAGCTCCTGCCGGAAATCGTCCGAGGGCACGGCCAGCACGATCAGGCCGCGCGGCCCGTATCGCTCGTGCAGGGCCTGCAACTCGTCGTACTGGGGCGTGTAGCCGCAGAGCGAGGCGGTGTTCACCACCAGCACGGGCCGCCCGCGCCACGCGGCCATGTCGTACTGACCGCCGTCGATCGAGTCGAACCGGAATGACCCTTGGGCCGCCGCCGGACGGGGCATGGCGGGCAGAAGGGGCAGGGCGGCCAGCCCCGCGATCAGGCTGCGGCGTTGCATGGGTCGTTTCCTCCGGTCGCTGTCGGGCGAGAAGGTATGTCCGGGGGGCTGCGCGTCAAGCGGGCTTGGCAGGCGGGGGCGGGGCATGCGATACCCCCGTGTCATGGCACGCAAACCGACCATCCAGGCGCCCCTGCGCATCGCCGCCGCCGCGAAACGCGAGACACGGACGCAATTCGCGGCCCTGCCTTACCGGGTGAGGAAGAAGGGCGATGTCGAGATCCTGTTGATCTCCTCGCTCGACACCGGGCGCTGGATCATCCCCAAGGGATGGCCGATGGACGGGATGCGCCCCGCCGAGGCCGCCGCCGAGGAAGCCTGGGAAGAGGCCGGCATCCGCGGTCGGGTCTTCGACGAGGTGTTGGGCCTCTATTCCTATTCCAAGTGGCTCGACGAGGAATTGTCGCTGCCCTGCATCGTCGTCGTCTTCGGCCTCGAGGTTTCGCATCTCGACGACACCTTTCCCGAGGCGGGCGCCCGCAAGCGCAAGTGGCTCAGTCCGAAAAAGGCCTCTCAGCGCGTGGACGAACCCGAGTTGAAACAGATCATCGCGACATTCGACCCCGCGCGGCTGCGCTGACGGGGCGGCTTGATCGCGCTGCAAACCCGCATATCTTCTGGCGACCATGATCCGCTACGCGCTCAAATGTGCCAATGGCCACAGCTTCGAAAGCTGGTTCCAGTCGGCCGACGCCTACGAGGCGCTGGCCACGCGTGGCATGGTGTCCTGCGCGATCTGCGGTGGAACCGAGGTGGCCAAGGCGCTGATGGCCCCGCGCGTCGCGGCCGCCGACGAGGCGCCGCCATCACCCGCGCCTGTCCCCGACCGCCCGCTGAGTGCGCCCGCCCATCCCGCCGAGCAGATGCTGCGCGCCCTGCGTGAGCACCTGCGGAAGAATTCCACGTATGTCGGTACCCACTTCACGCAAGAAGCGCGCGCGATGCACCTGGGCGAGGCGGACGCGCGCGCCATCCATGGCGAGGCAACCCCCGCCGAGGCCCGTGCCCTGATCGAAGAGGGCGTGCCGATCGCACCCCTGCCGATCCTGCCGCCCGACAAGACGAACTGACGGGGCCAAGGGCCTTGCAAGGGCCTTGAAGGCCTTTTGCAAAAGGCTTCGCCCCGCTCACCCGTTTCGCGGGACGATCCCCATCTCGCGCAGTTCCGCCGCCTCGCGGGCGTCGCGCGCCGCCTCCAGCCCCGCGACCGAGCGGGCCACATGGGCGGCAATCTCGGCATCGGGCAGGCCCCTGGCCTGCAACTCGGCCACCATCCGCTTGCCTGCGGGCGCCAGGGGCTGCACGAAGAGCAGCCGGTCGAGCGCCGCGTAGGGCACGTCGGATGCGCGCGCCAGCGCCGCCATCCGCGCCCCGTGGTCCGGCGTGGCACGCAGCGCCTCCAGCCGCGCCCGGTGCCAGTCGACGCTTGCCTGAAGCAGCCGCTTCAATGCGCCATCCCGCAACCATTCGGCGACCAGCGCCTCGACCTGGTCGGACCAGCGCGCCAATTCCGGCAGGTCCTCCTCGTTGCGGTCGAAGACCGCGAAATAGGTCGCGTCGTATTTCCCCGCCTTGAGGTTCACGTTCCCGCGGTCGCCCCGCAGCAGATAGGCCTCGCGGCTCTGCACCGCGAAATGCGCCACCTCGGCCAGATCGTAGCCCACCGTCGCCGCCGACCCGCGCCAGCCGTCGCGCAGGAAAGAGGGGGGCATCGGCACCCCCGATCCGTTGACCCAGCGCAGGCCCATCAGCGCCTCCATCCGGCCCGGTTCCCGCTTCGCGCCCTTCACCGTGGGGCGGTGGATGCCCAGCTTGAGATGCGGAAAGGGGCGGAACAGCGTCTTGACACCCCAGCCCCGGCGGAAGTCCTCGGGCGCCCCCCTCGTGAACCGCGTCAGGAGGGGGGCGTCCGACCAGGCGACGGCCCCGTTCGACCCCATCACCCGCCAGTTCAGCGCCACCCCCTCGGTTCCCTCCGGGCAGGCGTCGAGCAGCGCGGCGAAGCTGCCGTCACCGGTCTTCACATGCACGAACTCGTCCGCGTCGATCGCCATCAGCCACGCGGCCCCCGCAATCTCGGCCCGCGTCTCGGCAAGGCCGAGCGCATGGGGCTGCGGTTTCTTGCCCTCCGGCACATCGTTGCGCAGGTGCCGGACAAGGCCCATCGCCTCGAGCCGGTCCAGCATCGCGTCGGTCCCGTCGCGGCAGCCGTTGGTGTAGACGACGACCGCTTCGGCCCCGATCAGCCGGTGATAGGCCAGCCATTCCAGCAGGCGCGGCCCCTCGTCCTTCATCATCGTGAGGAGGGTGACGCCGGGTCGGATCACGCCGGTCATGCCGGCGCGAGGGGCGGCAGGCTCCGCAACAGCCCGCCCGCCGCATCCAGCGCCGCTTCCTCGTCGGGCGTCAGGCTGTGCAGGCGGTCGTAGAGCGCCCGGTATCCGGCGTCGCGATCCTCCATCCGCGCGATGTCGGCGAGGCGGTCCTTGAGCGGCCCGGCAAAGCCATGCGCCCCGGCGCGCCAGTCCATCTTGGCCCGCCAGCGATCATAGCCGGGGGCGAAGTAGTGCAACAGGTAAGCCTGCTGGTCCGCACCCCAGAGCGGGCCTTCGATCGTCTCGCCCGCCTCGGTGACCGCCCAGTGCAGTTTCAGCCGGATATCGGACAGTCCGGCGCGATGAAACGACTTGCCTTCCGGATGACCCACAAGCCCGAAGCGGGGCCGGAACAGCGCGGCCTCCGCGCCATAGATCTCGTTCACGAGGTGACGGTCGATCGGCAGGCGGAACGCCTCGCCGCCATTTGGCAGACCGACCTGCTCGGCGCTGACCACGCGCAGCGTCCGCGTGCCCTGCGGCAGCGTCGCCAGCGCCTCGGGCAGGCTGCGCCCCGGCATCCACATCAGTTCGTCGGCATCGAGGATCAGAACCCAGCCGTCCGACACCTCGCGATAGGCCAACGTCATCACCGCCCGCTGACGCCGCGTGAACCGGGCGTCCGGCGACAGCCCGATCGACGCCCAGAAGGCCGCGGTGCAGCACCTGAGCTCGACCCTTGGGTCCCCGGCAAGCGCCGCCTGCGCCGGATCAACGGGGTCGTCGAGGAACAGGATGATCCGCTCGGCCCCCTGAGACAGATGCCAACCCACGAAACGCTCCAGCACCGGCAGGGGCTCGCGTGCGATCGTGGCGACCGTCAGCCGGGGCGGACACGCGCCCGACATCGTTAGACCAGCCCCGCGAAACGAGCGGGGATCGTGATCGGAAGTCCCTTGTCCGTCGCCCTGGGGTCGGTGGATTTTCGCGGCCGTTTTGCAGGGCTTCCATCCGGTTCGAACGGGAACTGCGCAAAGGCGATCTCGCGCGCCTCGCTGAAGGTCAGCGGCTCTTCGCTCAGCTCGATCTCCGCGATCGCGTTCAGCCGATCGGTCTGATGCCCCACGAAACTGCGGTGCTGATCGGTGCCGCCGCGGGCGGCCATCCGCTCTTCCGCGACGCTCTTGTCGGACAGCGCCATGTGAAAGAGCGTGAAATGCGCGCTCATGCGGACGGGGCGATTGAGCAGGCGATGCGCACCCCCGGCCCAGTTCGCCCAACGCGATATGACGAAGGGCTTGGTGTAGGTATCCGCGACATAGCCATGGCTTCGCTGACCCAGGATGGGCCGGTCGCGGTCGATCGCCTCGGTCTCGGTGACCGCCTGCACGACATCGACGCCCAGCGCGAAGACATAGCCCTGCTCACCCAATTCGGTCATCGCCTCCGGCCAGTCGATCCCGGCGTCGGGATCAACCACGACGTATTCGTCACAATCGCCCCGGATCACGAATTCGTAGCGCTTGCGGAGCTTGTTGGCCCGCCCCGACATCTCCTTGGCGATGAACCGATCGTTCTGGATGCGCCGGCGTGGCGCATCGAGGATCACCTCGGTCGTGATCCCGGTTAGATCGACGGTCGGTTCCCAGTCGTCTCCGTCGATCACGACGAACAGGTTTTCTCGCCCCACGATCGCCCCGTAATGGGCGATCCATTTCTCGAGAAAGAAACCCTCGTGCCGCACATGGGTCAGTGCGCAGGCGAATTCTTTGGCCATGGCCCCGTCAGCTCCTGTGCCATTCAAGTCTGGTCTTCAATCGGCGTTCCTCATGGGCGCACTCGGCAGCGATGGTGGCCTCGAAACTCGCGTCCCAGCCGAGGGCGGTCGGGATGAACCCGGTGGTGGCCAGCGTCAGGCCGATCCGCGCGAAATCCAGCACCGCCCGGGTCTCGTGTGCAACGATGCGGCGCCCGGCGGGATGATGGAACCCCTTGATCGCGGCGATATGGTCTGCCTCCAGCCCGGAGAAACGCCGGAACCGCTCCAGATGGTCCGCAAGGCCCCCGGACGGCCCGCGGCCGATGACGCAGACGCGTGTATCGGGCCCGGCCGACATCGCGGCAAGCACAAGGGCCCCGCCGTCCAGCGCCACGATCCGGCGGGCGGCACGGTAGCTGCGCACCTGTTCGGCGAGATCCGAATGCTGGGGATGCACGACGGTATACCCGGCATCGGTCATCAGCCTGTCCAACTCGCCTTGGGCCCAGGTGTCTTCGAACCCGTCCCCGTGGGCGCTGCGCGAGATGAACAGGTCGGCCGGTCTGTCGGTCGCGGTGTCGCCCGCCACGATATCGGCGATCCGCCCCGCGACCCAGTCGCGATAGTCTGGCAGGCCCGCCGCCAAGGCACCCGCCCCGGCCCCCTGTTCGGGGAGGACCAGTTCCTCGATCTCGACCTCGGATTGCGGAACCCGCACCTGCAGATGGCCCAGCCCGAGGGCGTCGAGGAACGGCAGCTGGTGGCGGAAAAGACGCCGCTCGTTGCGCACGGCGGTTTCGGGAAGAAACACGACGCCGTCCAGGTCGCCCGCACGATCTGCGGCCCAGAAACGGCTTGTCGTTTCCGAAAGAAAATGCCCGAACGCCGGCAGGAACATCCCGCCGTATAGCCAGCGTCCCTCCAGCCGCTCCGCGGGGGCATCCGGTGCCGCATCGGGCTGGATCGTTCGCGGCGTGGCCTCGTCGCGCCAGCAATGTCCCGCGGCGATGGGATCGCCTTCGGCGTCGAAGATCCCGGCGGCGCGGCGCGCCTCGCCCGGTTCCTCGTTACCCCATGGCACCAGGCCGACATCCCGGTGCACTGCGGGCGGTGGCGCAGGGCGGTCCGCGTCGAAATCCAGGTGCAGGCCTGCCGTGTCCTCGGTCGCGACAAGCGCGCGCACGCGGCGCACTCCGATCTGCTCCTCCAGCGCGTCCTGCGCCCCGATATGCTGATCGGCCATCTCCAGAATGCCCCAGTGCCTGTAGTGCACTGTCGTGATGCCCTCTTCGGCCACCGGAACGGCGCTGTGCTTCAGTCGCCCGCCAAGGATGTAGTGATCCCGCTCGGCCATCGGGTTCCATTCCAGTCCTGCCCGGCGCATCGCAACCGGCAGCGTGATCTGGTCGAGAAAGGGCCGCCGATAGGGGTCCATCATGGGGACACGGTCGACGATTTGCGCTGTATCCATCCAGAGTTCGGCAAAGCTCTGGCCGTTGTCCGTGCATTCGGTTTCGGGAAACAGGACGATGCCGGAGCTGAAATCGGGCGGGACGGACTGCTGCTGGTTTCGGGATAATCGCACCCGTTCCTCGGGCACCGGCAGACCCACCGCGCCATAGGCCTCGTCCCACAGGTCGGGCGGCGCCCAGCCGATCGATGTCGCGACCGAGCAGGTGACGTGGCCGGGCCGCAGCAGCGCCTTGATGTCATGGGGCGCGACAAAGACGATGTCGCTGTCCAGGAACCCGCCCCAGTCCGTGTCGCGGGGCGCGAGGCAGGCGGCCAGCTTGTTGCCGTGGGGATAGGGCGGATCGAAGACCCCCTTGGTCTGCATCGGCCGCACCTCGCAGTCCATCCGTGCCAACGCCTCGACGGCAGACGGGTCGAGTTCGCCCATCCGGTGTTCCGGGCAGTAGCCGACGATCCGGATGTCCGGGTCAAGGTAACGCCGCGCCGTCGCGACCAGAAAACAGGAGAAATACTGGTAGGTCCTCGGCTCGACGATGAAGAAAAGCGTAAGCGACGTCATGGTCTTTCCCGGCTCATACCGCGCAATAGTCGAGCGGGTTGCCAAGCGACGAGGCGATATCGGCCGTGGCGGCGCCGATGTCGTCGTCTCCGGGGTTTGCCCAGGCGGCTGTGGACGAGATGAACCCCGCAGCTGCAAGCCCCAAGCCTCCTTTCGGGAAATCGAGCGTCGAATAGACCTCGCGCTTCACGATGCGCCGTCCCTGGGGGTGATAGAAGCCGCTTACCGCGTCGACACGCAGCGGGTCGATCCCGGCGAAGGCGCGGAACTGACGGATGTAATCCTCGATGTTCTGGGATGGGCCGCGGTTCAGGATCGCCACCTCGGCGTCCGGTGACAGCAACATCGCCCCCAGGTGCAGCGCCGAGCCGTCCAGCGCCACGACGCGCCGCGCGGCCTTCCAGATCGCGATCTGGCGTTCCAGCGACTCCTCCTGCGGGTGGATGACCGTGTAGCCTTCGGCCTCGAGCAGCGCCTCGAGCCGTTCTTCCATCAGGATGGAGCCCCGCTTCGACGGCAGTCGGGACCGCGAGACGTAGATCCTCTCGGGGCCATCGGCGGGAATGGCGCGGCCGAGGCTCTCACGGGCCCAGGCCCGGTATTCGGGCCGGCCGGCCATCATCTCTCCCATCCCGAAGCCGGGCGGCGGCGCCAGAACCTCCTCGATCACGACGGGTTTTTGCGGAACGCGGATCTCGAGGGTGGCAAGGCCGCAGAGCTCGAAGAACGGGACCATTTCCCGGAACATGCGCCGCTCGTGGGTCAGCGCCCTCTTGGGATAGAACACGATCCCCGCCAGGTCGTCCAACCCCTCGGCCGCCCAGAGACGCGTGGTCGTTTCCACGAGGAAATGGCCGAAATGCCCGTAGAACAGCCCACCGAAAAGCCAGCGGCCCTCGAGCCGCTCGACCCGTTCCTCGGCCACGGGCGGCACCGGCGCGACCGTGATCGGGTCCGCCGGATAGCGCCAGCAATGGCCTTCGGTCAGGAAGCTGCCGTCGGCGTCGAACATGCCGGCCGCGCGTCTTGCGCCGCCCGGCGGGTTCTCGCCCCAGGGGACGAGGACGACATCGCGAAACACCTCGGGGGTCCAGTCGATGGGGCGGTCGGGGTCGAAGTCGAGGCTCGGCCCTGGCGTTGGCATGGTCTGCACCTCCGTCGCGCCTTGCGGTATCAGTCTTCCAGCGCCTGGGACGGGTCGATCCCGACCTCCTTGCACATGCGCCAGGCGTAGGAGTTTTCGAGCGGTATGTTCTTGCGCCACCACGGTTTTGTGCCGTTGGTGTAGAGATGGACCGAGACGGTGGCCTCGGTGAACCAGCCTTCGACGCGGCCGTGGGGGTCGTAGAAGATGTCGTTGAGCTGGAAGGGCACGGGGTAGAGGACGTCGGGCGTCATCGCACGCTCGTAATCCCCTGTTTTCTGGGCGAAATACGTGAAGGCCTGCGGGCCGAAGGCGGTGCGCTCGGTCTTGTAGATCTTCACCGCGTGGGGAAGATCGTCCTTCTGGCGGGTGATCTTCTTGCGCTGGTTCTTGTTCCACCAGGGCGGAACCTCGGGCAGATTTTCATAGTAATCAAGGAGTTGATCCATCAACTCGCAGTGCTGCGGCAGGCCCACGACGCCGCAGTTGAGCGCGCCGCGCATGCCGTGGCCGGCGAAGATGTAGTCCCAGTCGTCGGGAAAAGGGCGGTGGCAGAAAGCGTCGCAGTCGATCCAGATCGCGCCGGTGGCGCGTATCATCTTGTATCTAAACACATTTGACAGGAAGGAGGCGGAGGTTTCGGCGACGATGTCCATGGGAATGTCCATGATCTCGGTCGCGGGGCGGACCTCGATGCCCTCGGGGACATTGGTGACCGTGTCGGTGCAATAGAGCGTCACGGGATGGCCGTGGCGCAGATGCGAGACGAGGCATAACTGGTTGAGATACTGGAGTTTTTCCCCGATCCAGAGGGAGGCTACGGGCCTGCGGTCGAGTTCCACCTGGGATACCCCCTTGTCCTGCTCGTTACATGCGCGGGTGTTCTGCCGCCGCGTCGTGATTGGCCCCGTTGTCCCTTATTTCAGGGGGCAAGGCAAAGGGTTTCGCGGGATCGGCGCCTGGGTGTTGCGGGGGTGCACGGGGGCGTTAACCCGTGGGGCGGGCAGGGCGCGCGGGGCGGGGAAAGCCGCGTAGGATTTGCGTACACATCCTGTAGTGCATCCGTACCTACACGATTTTCGCACAGAAGGGGCGGGGGGAGTGGTTAAGGGTGCGGGGTGTCTGTCAGCGTTCGCTAGATCGGCGTGCGGAGAAGATATCGGGGAGGCGGTCAAACAATTCGTCACGAGTAGCTATAGTCGATAAAGGTGGGGCCGAGCAGCGCTCTGAGATGCAAACCCATCTGAAGACCCGCTAGGCTTCGAGCTTATTTGTCGACCCGGTCGTTTTGATCAGATACACTAGTTGTTAATTTGTTCGCCTTATGTTCACTTGCGGGCTAGTAGGAGTCAGGTTTCTTGGGTAAAGTCAGCGCTGCGATACTTGGGGCGATCATCGGAGGGTTTGCAGCCGTCGCCGCAATCGTGTTCTGGTTTGGCTGGGGTCTAGCGGGTCAAGGTCAAGCTGCCTACATCGACCCAACGAGGGCAGACTATGTTGACCTGCTGCTGACCGTGGCGACGATATTCCTTGGTGCTGTTGGTCTCGCAGTGACGGTCGGAGCACTCGTCATTGGTCTGGTCGCCCTCAAGACCCTGCGCGAGATCAAAGACGAGGCGGCGGACGAGGCGAAGACAGCGGCTGCTACCAAGATCAACGAGACCATGGAGACTGACCTTGATCCTAAGGTTGACAAAAAGGTCCGTGAGATCTTGCCGCTAGGCTTGCAGGTGGTGCTTGCCGACGACGAGCATAGAGACGAAATCCTCAGAGCGCTTGTAAGAACGGGAGCTTTAGATGATGCGGTTGGCAGAGTGATCGACCGGATCAACTCAGGCGGGCCAGTGATGGACCCTCAGGACGTGGTAGAAGGTGGCGACCAAGACTAAAGCAGGAACAGGAGGGAGAAACCATGGACGGAAATATGCACAGTATGGCCGCGTCAAACGGCTGGGAGGTGAAGTCGCCTTCCCGGGAGTATCTGAACCTCTCGCCCGAGGTACGGGCGGAAGTCGACGAGTATCTGTCCACGCATCCGGTCAAGCTCGGCGCCATCGCCAAGCGGCTGGGGGTCAAGGTGCTATTGTCTACCCTGCCGCGCGGCACTTCCGGTCAGATTGGGCAGGAAAACGGCGACTTCGTCATCCGCATCAACAGACACGAGGCAAAGCACCGCCAGCGCTTTACGCTTGCCCATGAGCTGGCGCACTATCTACTTCACCGCGACCTGATCGTCGCGGAAGGTGGCTGGTCGGAGAATGTTCTGTTGCGCTCGGGGCAGCCTGCAAACGTGGAATACGAGGCGAACCGGCTTGCGTCTGACCTTATCATCCCATCAGCGCAGCTTGCGGAGGCCACGGCAGAATACTCCGGGCCGATGACGCCCGAAGTGATCGAGGACCTCGCGCGCCGTTTCGGCGTTTCCACTGCGGCGATGGAAATCAAGCTGCAGATGGTGTGAGGGAGCGGGACGCGAAATGGATGTTCAGGAGTATCTAGTAACTTTGGGCATCCGCCCTGCCGAGCTTAGCGGCCTCAAAGAGCTGCCGGGGACAACCAAAAATCGGCTCACTCCTCTTGTGCTGTTGGCCCCTTGGCTGGCGACTTCGCCTCTCTCTCGCGCTATGGACAAGTTTGAGGACTCCTACGCTTCTCGCCCATACTTCATTGACGTTGATACCTACTATCGGGTGAACGACAAACCCAATGAGGCAAAGGATCAATGGGCACGTTTGGCCGCCAAACCGGCGGACCTCGATGAGTGGTGGGGCCTGCTTTCGGAATATCCGAACGCTAATCCCTGCCTTCTGATGGCAGAGCGCACAATCGAGAGCGCGCTGGAACAGATTGCTTGGGCGCGGGAAAATGACCGCACATTCTGCCTTCGGATGAACCTTGCCGAGGGTATCGGTTCAGGCATCCCGCAGTGGATGCCCGCTCTAGTGGCAGAACTGGCCGCTGAGGGAGCTAATGACTATGCCGTGGTGTTCGAGTTTGGCTGGGTGCCCGACCCTCTTCTAGTGGCGGCCCTTGCCAGCGGCTACACAAACAGTTTTTTCGGAGCGATACCGCCAGAGGTTCCGATTGCCGTTTCCTGCACCTCGTTTCCGAAGGATTTCACACCTTATGACGGTACAGGTGTTTGCGGTTTCACTAATCGTGACCTCCTAGCCCAAGTACAACAGGCGACTAACCACCCGAGGATTATCTACGGCGATTGGGCCACAACCAAACCCCGGAGCTATGGTCACGCTAGCCAGCCCAAAAACCGCATCGACTATCCCGCAGACTCCTCTTGGATAATTGCCCGCGACAAGGATGACGATGTATCGTTCCAAGTTGCTGCTCAACGAATACTGGACAGTGGCTATTGGTCCGGGAATTTAGGGATTTGGGGCGAACAGCTAATCGAGGGAACCGCAGCTGGACAAGCTTTCGCAATCGATACGATGCCAAAAATGTATTCCGCGCGGATTAACATTCACCTTCACCGGCAAGCCTTCTTTGGTCAGCTACCTCCGCCGGACGCGTTGGATGAAGAGTGGAACGATGAGGATTTCTAGGCTCTGCGTTTAGGGTGTGGATTAAGCCGCCATCGAGTTTAGCTGCTACTCAGCCCCCCTCAACTCAGCGCACCTGCCCCCTCACGTCCACCCCCTCGGCCACGCCGCGCAGCTCGAGGATGCCGAGGCCGAGGCGGAGCCGCCAGGTGCCCGCGCCGAGGTCGGTGACCTGTGGCGCGCCCGGCCAGTCGGAGAGGTCGTAGACCGCGCCCGCGTCCCAGCCCTCGATCACGCAGACGCCGCCCCAGCGGACCACGAAGCGCTTGGCGCCGGGGGCTGCGGTGATGCGGGTGATGCCGGTGCCGACGTGGACCTCGTGCGCGCCTTCGCCCAGCGTGACGGTGTTGCGGCCCGGGCCGGGGTCGATGGTGGAGGCGCCCTCTCCGTCCTCGATCCAGTCGTTGCCGTGGCCGCCGTGGATATGGTTGCGCCCGGTGTAGCCGTGGATGACGTCATCGCCGGTGCCGCCGTCGAGCGTGTCGCGGCCCGGCCCGCCGTGCAGCGTGTCGTTCCCGGCCTCGCCGTAAAAGGCGTGGCGGCGGTTGGCCTGCTTGGCCTTGGCGATCATCAGGTCGTTGCCGCCGCCGCCGTGGAAGGTGGCCGCGCCATGCTTGGGGCCGATCATGATGTCGTCGCCGTCGGAGCCGCGCAGGTCGATCTCGACGCGTTCGGAGGTTTCGAACTCGATCGGGCTGTCGGGGTGGGCGACGATGCGGATGGGCTTGCCCTCGGCGCTGGCGCCCTTGGTGGCGGTCTGCCCCTCCTGCCGGGAGACGACGGTGGCGATGCGGATCTTTTCGACATGCGGTGGGCAGTGGAGGATGTAGTCGTCGGGGCCGGCCATGTACCACAGCGTGTCGGTGCCGCCGTCCTTGTCCTCGCGGATCTTCTCGGCGTCTGCGCCGTAGGCCCAGTAGTCGTTGTCGCCGCGCCCTCCGGCGAGGATGACGGAGCCGTCGACGGCCATCATGGCGTTGACGCCATTGGCGGGGGTTTCGAGGCCGCGGAGGTCGAGGCCGAGGTTGAGGGCGCCCTTGATGAGTTCGGCGCGGAGGTCGGCCAGGGGGGCGGTGGCGGCGATGTTCGTGGTCTCGCCGGGGTCGGCGGCGAGGTCGTAGACGTGTTCCTCGCCATTGGGGTAGCGGAAGTAGCGGTAGTGCGTGAGGCCCTCGGTCGAGGGGCGGACGGAGAGGGTGCCGAAGACGCAGGTGACGGGCGACCACTGGCGGTCGTAGTGGCCGAAGGCGGGGTCGATGAGGGGCAGGAGGGATTGGCCGGAGGTCCAGTCGGGGCGGGGGGGGAGGCCCGCCAGCGCCATGATCGTCTTGGGGATGTTGTGGAGCGAGACGGGGAGGGCGATTTCCTGCCCTGCGGGCATGGCGGGGTGGTGGATGCCCAGCGGGATATGGGCGGCGCTGTCCCATTGGGACATCTTGTGAAAGCTGTCGTGGGTGCCGAGGTTGAAGCCGTTGTCGGAGAAGAAGATGGTGGTGGTGTTCGGGCCGAGGGGGGAGTTTTCGAGGGCGTCGAGGAAGCGGCCAAGCTCATGGTCCATGTGGGAGATGGCGGCGAAATAGGCGCGGACGACCTGTCGCCATGCCTCGTCGCCTGCCTTTTCGGGGGTCCATTGGCCGTTGGCGATATAGGCGGCCTCGTAGACGGCGAAGCCGGGTTGGGGGCCGTGGTAGTCGTCGGCATGGGCGATGTCGGGCCAGCGGATTTTGGCGGGGTCGTATTGGGCGTAGAAGCGATCCGGCGTGATCAGGTTGTAGTGGGGGTGCTTGAAGCCGAGCTGGATCAGGTGGCGGCGGTCGGGGTCGGCGCGGTGGAGGAAGTCGATGGCGTTCTGGGCGACGTGGAAGTCATAGAAGCGGTCGTCTTGCGCGCCGTCGTCGTTCGGGTGGTTCACGCCTTTGATGCCGGGGCCGCGGTCGAGGTAGGTCTTGACCCCGGCGCGGCGGCCGCGGTCGTCGGCCTCGGGTTCCTCGTGGAAGAGGATGCGGCGGTAGTCTTCGGGCATGGGCTTGTAATTGCTGTCCACCTTGCCGGTGGTGAACATGTGCCAGCCCGCGCGGCGCAGGTCGTAGTGCCATGCCTTTTCCGGGCGGTAGACGTCGCGCCAGAAGCGGTTGAGATCGACGAGGCCGGAGCGGAAGGGCGATATGCCGGTGGCGATCTCGGCCCGGCAGGGGGCGCAGAGGGGCACGGTCGCGTAGGCGTTGGTGAAGCGCGCGGCGCGCGACATGAAGCGGTCGAGGTTGGGGGTCTGGATCTCGATGCCGAAGGCATTGCGCCATGTGAACACGTCGATCAGGTCGTCGACCCAGATCACGACGATATTGCCGCCGGCGATGGCCTCGGGCGTGAAGGGCATCAGCTGCCCTCCGACCAGAGCCGGAAGCGGCTGAGCGCGGTCAGCGCCGTGCGGTCGGTCTCGTCGCCGGGCATCAGCAGCGCGCGGCCGGGCCAGAGCCAGACATCGGCGATCAGCGCGCCGCCCAGCGTCTTGGTGAGGCCGGGGCGGTGGTTGCGGCAGCCGATGAAGAGGCTTGCGGGGCCGGTCAGGACGGGGCCGCGGGCCTGCACCTCGGCCCGGTCATGGCCCATGACCTCGACGGCGAGGCGGTCGCCCGCGAGGCTGGCGATCATGATGCGCGGTGTATCGCCGGTGGGGGCGGGCAGGGTGGCCTCGACAAGGCCGTTGTCGTCCTTGACGGTGACCCGGCCCTCGGCCTCGGACAGATAGAGGTAGTTTTCGCCTGCCGTCTTTTTCGCGGCGCCTCCGGTGTTGAAGGTGACGAGGGTCCTGGCGTCCTCGCCGGGGGGCGGCAGGTAGCGCACGGCAAGCGTGGCGATGGCGGCGGAGGTGGTCACATCCTCGATGACGAGGCCGCAATGGAGGCCGTCGCGGCATTGCAAGCCGGTGATGTCACCGGCCTCGGCGATCAGGGCGTTGCCGGTGTTGGGGTCGGTCGGGTGCGCGGGGCGGGCGCCCATGCGGGCGGGCCAGCCGGTGACGGCGCCAGTGGCGTCTGCCGTGAGCCCCGCGCCGTGCCACCAGAGCGCGCCCGTGGTGGCGAGGTCATGGGCGAGGGCGGCATCGGCGCCGTCGCAGAGCGCGCCGGGGGGGAGGCGGTCGGGCAGTTCAAGCATTGCGGCCCTCATGGACGGGGAGGATCGCGGGCAGCGCCCAGCGGTGCAGCGTGATGCCGGTGCGGCTGTCCATGGACCAGCCGTCGCGCAAGCCGCCGGGCGTTCCGGCGGCATAGGCGAGGCGAAGGGGGGTGCCCTCGGGCGGCCTGTCGCAGCGGACGAGGATGGCTTGGGGGTCGTCCGGGGCGATTTCGATTCCGGTGATCGTAGCGCCCGCTTCGTCACCGATGAGGGCGAAGCCTGCGGGGGCGTCACCGTCGAGGATCAGGGGGCCGTCGCCCTGTGCGGTGACGCGGATCGTGGCGCGGTCGCCGGTCTCGCGTTCGGCGAGGAAGAGGGTGGGGCAGCGCCAGTCTGGCCCGGCGGCGATGGCGGCGGCGGTCATCTCGGCCATCTGGCGGCGGGCGTCATCCGTGGGGCGGTCGTAGGGGTCGCGGGCGAACATGTAGGAGGGGGCGGAGTGGATCAGCCGGTGTTCGCCGTGGTTCCACGCCAGTTCCCATTGGCCTTCGAGAGCGGCGGGCGCGGTCTCGGGGTCGAGGCCGCCCTCGAACCGGGCGACGAAAAGGGGCTTGTCGTAGCCCAGCGACCAGAGCGCGTCCTCGACGCGCTGCATCGTGGCGAGCATGCCGTCGCGGTAGGCGGTGGCATTGCCGGTGACATGCTCGAGCGCGTAGTCGAGGTGGATGGCGAGGAGTTTCGCGCGCTTGCCCATGCGGGCGGCGGCGGATTTCAGGTTCTTTGCGGCGATGGTCAGGTTTTCCACGGCGCGGCCCGTGGCGAGGTCGGCGGCGCTGGGCGCGCTGTCCGTTTCCGCACGGGCGACAATCAGGGGGAGGGGTTCGAATTTCTCCATCTGCCAGTCGAGGATGACCTCACCCACCAGCGCCTCGTGCGTGCATTCGCGCAAGGGTTCCAGCCGGTCGGTATCTGGGGCCGCTTCGATGCCGGCCATGCCGACCGCGCCGATGTCGTCCTCGGGCGCGACGATGTGGTGGGGATAGGCGGGGGCGCCCTGTGTCGCAAGGGCGGCGCGGGGGCCGCCGAGGGCGAGGAGGCCGAGGACCGCGCCCGGCCCGTCGCCGAGGGTGGCGCCGCCGTCGATGTGGCGGCGAAAGCCGCGGACCCCTTGCGCGCCGGGCATGCGGGCGGTGAAGCGGAGCCAGTCGCCCTCGCGCGTCACACCCCAGGCGTCGATGCCGTCGAGCAGGGTGTCGGGGTCGATTGTTTCTTGATTGGAAACGGTGGGGGTGCTGGGCGTGACCGGCTGCTGGCCCATGCGGAGCGCGATATCGGCAATGACGCGGTCGCTGAGGCGCATCACGAGGCCGGTGGGGTCGTAGCGGATCACGTCGCCATTGGCCGCGCGCACGACGACGCCGTGGCCCGCGATCAGGTCGTCTTCGGTGTCCTTGTCGCTCACGCGCCCCTCCGCCGGTTTTGCGCCACGTTAGGCCAGCCGCCGCGTCCCGTCACGGGGTCTTGAGGTCGAATTGCAGGCTGCCGCCGCTGGCGCGGTCTTCGTTTTCGGTGAAGCCCTTGGCGGCGAGGACGGGGGCGTAGCCCGCGCGCCATTCGGCGGCCTGTTCGTCGGAGACGAAGGGGACGACGACGCGGGTGACGGTGCCGAGGTCTTGCGCCGCGAGGGTTTCGGGGGGCACATCGGCAGGCCGGTTGAGGCGCAGCGCGGTGGGGCGGAAATCGCGCAGGTAGGCCTGGAGGCCGCTGGCCTCGGCCCCCTCGTCACTGGGCAAGCGGAGGGGGCCATCGGTCCATTTCAGGCGGGCGGAGTTGTCGATACCGGCGCGGCGCGCGATCTCCTGCCCGAGCGCGATCAGTTCGCGGCGCGTGTCCTGCGCCATGACCACGACGCCTTGCGAGACCTGGATGATGCGGATGGGCAGAAAGCCCACGCCCGCGCCGATTTCCAGCACGCGGGGGCAGCCGTCGAGGTAGGCGGCGATGTTGCGCGCATGGCGGCGTTCGAAGCGGCCGGCGACGACGGCGGTGAGCGTTTCGGGGCGGAAGACGCGGGCGTCGGCGGGCAGCGCGATCTCGTGGTTGGGGACCCATTCATTGGCGATCTCGGCCGAGAGGTCGATGGGCGGCGGCATGTAGGGGTCGCCGCCTTCGGCGGCCCAGCCGGGGACGGTTTCGGTGCGGCGCTCTTCCTTGGGGCGGGATTGGGATTTCTTTTCGACTTCGCTCATCAGGGCGGCGATCTTGGCGGGATCGCGGGCCTGTGGCGGCTTGGCCTCGACCTGCGTGATCGGAACCTCGCTGGCCTTGATCAGGCTTTCGCGGAGCTGCTGATAGGCATCGGTCTGGCGATACTCGGCGAGGCGGGCCTCGACCCGCTCGAGGGCGGCGTGGTGGAGCCTATTCAGGACGGGGTCCTTCAGCAGCTCGGCCATGATGCGGGCGCGGTCGGGAGCGTGGCGGAGGATGGCGCGATCCTCGACCTCGTTGCGGTCCTGAAGGGACCAGTAGTCGGCGTTGTACTTGTCTTTCTTGTTGTTCACGTTGCCGCGGAACTTGCGCACGGCGTAGCTGTCGACGGATTTCACCGCGTAATGGTTCATCTGCGCCCAGGTGTAGCCGATGGTGCGGCGGATCGAGCGCCAGCCCCGGAACTTGAAGTAATCCTCCATCGGCAGGCCGGAGCCGTTCAGCCAATGGACCTGATCGGGGAAGCCCGTCTCGAGGTGCTTGTTCTTGATCGAGGGGCGGTGGATGCCGAGTTTCCAGTACTCTGGGTCGAACTTGAAGAGCGTCTTGACCCCCCAGCCCTTGTTCCACAGCGGCGGGGCGGCGCGGGTGTATTGCTCGGTCACGGGGTCGCGGGACCAGTCCACCACGCCGCCCGAGCCGAAGATGCGCCAGGTGATGACGACGCCGTTGGCACCGCGGGCGACGGTGTCGTCGAGCATCCCCTCGAGATGGGCCGCGGGGTGGTTCACGGACAGGAATTCGTCGGCGTCGAAGACGAGCACCCAGTCGGCGGCGCCGACAAGCGGTTCGGCCTGCGCGTGGTTGAGGGCGGAGGGCTGGGGTTTCTGCCCCTCGGGGATCACGTTGCGGCGGTGGTATCCGAGGCCCAGCTCTTCCAGCCGGATCAGCATGTCGTCGGTGCCGTCGGAACAGTCGTTGGTGTAGACGAGGATGTCGGTGAAACCCACGGCGAGGTGGTGGGCAAACCATTCCAGCAGGAATGGCGCCTCGTCCTTCATCATCGACACGGCCATGACGGTGCCGTGTTTCGAGCGGGGCTTCAAATCTTGGAACTGGGATACGCTGCTCGGCATGGGTCTTCGACCTTTTGCGAGGCGTGTTAGCACGACAGAGGGCGCGCGCCAACGAAAGACCGGCGCGGAGGGGCCCCGCGCCGGTCGGTTTCGGATCAGAGAGGCCTCAGGCCGCTTGCGCGGTCGCCGGGGCGGGCCGCATGAAGTGGCGGCGGTGCAGGAAGACGACGAGCGCGATGGCGGTGAACTGCAACGCGATGGCGACGGCGGTCAGGGCCCAGTAGGCGGTGCCGAACTTCTCGATCAGGCCGGCCGGGACGAGGCCCGCGTTGATCCAGAAGTGGGTCAGGACCGAGAGGGCGACGGGCGGGCAGACGAGGGCGTAGTTGCCGGGGCTGATCGCCTCGCCGGTCAGGAAGCGGCGGACATAGCCGGTCGCGGCCAGGACGGTGACGCCGAAGAGGGCGAAGAGAACCTCGATCGACAGCAGCCGGGTCAGCAGCATCATCTTTTCGCCGCCATCGGTGTGGACGCCGAAGCTGACCTCGAGCCCGTGCAACTGGCGCAGCATCAGGATGCCGAGGATCGTGGTGATCGGCACGACCATCATGAGCGTGGGCGCCTGTTCGGCGGCGACGCCGTTCTCCATGATCGAGCGCAGCCCGAGGACGAGGCCGACGAGCACGATCAACGCCGAGGCCACGAGGAAGAAGCTCGAGATCACCAGCGAGATGCCCGCGACGGTGGCGTTCGCGCTGAGGGCTGCCGGGGCCGAGAGGCCGACGCCGGTCATGGCCAGCGCGAAGGCGGGCAGCATCTGGGCGAAGGAATTGTTCTTGGCACAGTCGAAGCCGCCCGAGGCCGTCACGCGGGAGATGAACTGCCCCAGTTGCTTGAAGGCGAGCCAGCCCACGGCGAGGAAGGCGACCATGGCCAGCGGGAAGAGGTATTCGACGACCGACCACAGGCCCGGCACGAAGACGAGGCCGAGGATGAAACCGCCGTTGATCGACATGGCCAGCGCCAGCGGCAGGGCCATCATCTGGGTCTGCGCGTTGGAATTTGCGAGGGTCTGGCCCTTTTCCGAGGCCCAGAAGCCGCGCATCTTGCGCAGGTTCCACACCAGCAGCGACAGGTTCATCGCGCCGAAGACGGCGATGCCCAGAAGCGCCACGGCGATGGCGATGGTCATCGCGGTGTCGCCGGTGGCGAGTGCCGCGGTGATATCCTCGAAGACGGGCACGGTGCGGCCGGGATGGGGCACCCAGTGCATGAGATACATGAAGAACGTGACCGAGAGGCCGCCCGCGCCCACGGAGGCGAGGAAATAGAGCGGCGACCAGGTGTCGGCGGGTTTGGTTGCGGTGTTTGACATGACTTGAGTCTCCTTCACTGGAGACCGGTCTAGGCGATGCCACCGGGGGCTGTCGGTGACTATGTTACCCAAGTCAATCAGCGGGGTGCGACAGCCGCGCGCAGGGGGCTGTCGCGGGTGCGTCGTCTCAGAGCAGGCTGTCGGGCATCTTTTGCTCGGCGGCCGTGTTGGCGCGGCGGAAGACCAGCGTCACCAGCGTAGAGACGATCACGATGAAGAGCGAGTAGAGCGCGGGTACCGCCATGTAGCTTTGCGCCTCGTCGCCCGCGAAGGTGAAGGCGATGATGGCGATGGCGAGCGGTCCGTTCTGGATGCCGGTTTCCAGCGCGACGGTGCGCGCGTTGCGGGGGTGCAGGCGCAGGGACTTGGCGAAGAGGTAGCCGATGGTGATGCCGACAAGGCCGAGCGCGATGGCGGCGACATAGGTGGCGGGCGTTGTGGTCAGCAGGAACTGCCAGTTCTGCGGCACCCATGTGACCATGATGAAGACGATGAAGAACAGCGCGAGGATGGAGCCGCCGAACTCGATCACCGCGCCGACATTGGCGTTGAGCTTGCGCAGCCCCATGCCGATGGCGACGGGGACGAGCAGCACGATCAGGACGCGGATGATATCCTCGCGCGGGATCTCGAGGCCGAGGACATTGGCGTAGAGCATCAGGATGATCGGGATCAGGATGACGCCCGTCACGGTCGAGGTGACGGTCATCAGGACCGACAGCGCGAGGTTGCCCTTGGAGAAATAGGTGAAGATGTTGGAGGTCGTGCCCCCCGGCATGCAGGCCATGATCAGGACGCCCACGGCGATGGCCGGGGGCAGGGGGAGGAAGGTGACGAGCAGGAAGCCCAGGAACGGCATGATGCCGTATTGCGCGACGACGCCGATCATCAGGCCGTAGGGGCGTTTCAGGGCGAGGTAGAAGTCGCGCGGCGTCAGCGAGGCACCCATGCCCAGCATGATGACCGCGACCATGATGCCCAGAAGCGTCTGGGTGAACTCGTCGACCATGGGGGGTTACTCCGCCGCGATCTGGCGCATTTCTTCGGCGCGCAGGTCTTTTCTGAGGATCTTGCCGACGTTGGATTTCGGCAGCTCGTCGCGGAACTCGACCCGCTTGGGGATCTTGTAGGCGGTCAGGTGTTCCTTGGCATAGGCGCGCAGCGCGGCCTCGGTCAGGCCGGGGTCGGAGGAGACGATGAAGGCCTTGACGGCCTCGCCCGTGGCCTCGTCGGGCACGCCGATCACCGCGGCCTCGAGCACGGCGGGATGGGCGGCGAGCACGTCCTCGATCTCGTTGGGGTAGACGTTGAAGCCCGAGACGACGACCATGTCCTTCTTGCGGTCGACGATGCGGATGTAGCCGTCGGCGTCCATCACGCCGATGTCGCCGGTCAGGAACCAGTCGCCCAGCATGACCTTTTCGGTTTCCTCGGGCTTCTGCCAGTAGCCCTTCATGACCTGCGGGCCGCGGGCGGCGATCTCTCCGGCCTCGCCCTGCGGGACGGGCTTGCCGTCATCGCCCATGCAGGCGATCTCGGTGCCGGGGACGGGGACGCCGATGGAGCCGGGGCGCGCCTTGCCCAGCGGCTCGAAGGTGAGGACGGGCGAGGTTTCGGTCAGGCCGTAGCCCTGGATCACGGGCGAGCCGGTGATGCGTTCCCACTTCTCCGCGACCGAGGATTGCAGCGCCATGCCGCCGGCGGAAGAGAATTTCAGGTGTTTGGGGGGCGAGTCGGTGAACCAGATCTCGTTCGTCAGCCCGTTGAAGAGCGTGTTCACGCCGCTCATCCAGGTGATCCTGTAGTTCTCGAAGGCGCGCTTGAGGTTCGACAGCGGGCGCGGGTTGGGGATGAGGATGTTGCGCGCGCCGAGCCACCAGAAGCCCAGCAGGTTCACGTTGAAGGCGAAGATGTGATACATCGGCAGGGCGGTCAGCGCGACCTCCTGCCCCTTGTTCAGGTCGCCCACCAGAAGCTCCATCACCTGCTCCATGTTCACGAGCAGGTTGGCATGGGTCAGCATCGCGCCCTTGGAGACGCCGGTGGTGCCGCCGGTGTATTGCAGCACGGCGATGTCGTCCGGCGTGACGGTCTGGTGGTAGGCGTCGACCTCGACATGGTCCCTGGCGACGTGGCCGCGGCCCGCGGCGATGGCGTCGGGCAGGCGGATATGGGCGGTCTCGATGCGCTTGACCGATTTGTCCCAGTGTTTCTGGACAAGGCACACGATGCCGCGCGGCAGGACCGGCAGGAACTCGGCCACGCGGGTGACGATCACGTTGGGGATCGGGTGGCCGGCGGTGGCGGCGCGCACCTTGTCGGCGAACATGTCGACGATGATCAGCGCGTGCGGTTCGGCATCCTCGAACTGTTTCGCCATCTCCTCGGCGGTGTAGAGCGGGTTGACGTTGACCAGCACGCAGCCCGCCTTGAGCACGCCGAAGGCCGCGACCGGAAAGGACAGGCAATTGGGCATCTGAACCGCGACGCGGTCGCCCTGTTTCAGCCCCGCGACCTCGCGCAGGTAGGCGGCGAGCGCATCCGACATCTCGTCGACCTGCGCGTAGCTGAGCGTGCCGTTCATGCCGTTGGGCAGGCAGCAGGTGAAGGCCGGCGCGCGGCCGTAGGTCTCGGCCATGGCGCGGATCATGTCGGCAAGATTGCGATAGGCCGGCTCCGCGATGTCCACGCGTGCCCCTGCCCGGTAGAAGGCCGTCCAAGGCCGCCCCGGATGCTCCATGAGCCTCCCCCTCATGTCACTCCCTACTGGGCGGTGACGCTAGCGCAGTTGCGGCGGCTGTGGAACGAAAAAGCGATTGGACGTGGCGTCATACATGCGCGCCGTCCATAGGCGGGGCCTATCGGCGCCCTCAACTGCCCCGGTATGTCGAATAGCCATAGGGCGAAAGCAGCAGCGGCACGTGGTAATGATCCATCTCGGCCATGCCGAAGCGGATCGGCACCTCGTCGAGAAAGATCGGCTCCTTTCCCGCCTGACCGCTGCGGCGCAGATACTCGCCCGCGTGGAACACCAGCTCGTAGGTGCCGGGCTGAAAGGCGTCATGGGGCAGGATCGGCGCATCGGTGCGCCCGTCGGTGTTGGTGACCATCTCGGCGATCTTGCGATGCGACTTGCCGGTGACGCGGTAGAGCGTGATCCGCAGCCCTTCGGCCGGGCAGCCGCGGGCGGTGTCGAGCACATGGGTGGTCAGGAATCCGGGCATCGCGCATCTCCGATCTGTACTCCGACCCTTTCGCAGCGCGCGGCCCCTTGCAACCCCCGCCGTGCTTGGCCAAGCCTGTGACGGCCAGAGCCCGGAGGCGTGCATGATGACCAGATACCCCCGCGACATGACCGGTTACGGCGCCAATCCCCCCGATCCGCGCTGGCCGGGGGGCGCGAAGATCGCCGTGCAGATCGTGCTGAACTACGAGGAGGGGGGCGAGAACAACATCCTGCACGGGGATGCGGCCTCGGAGGCCTTCCTGTCGGAGATCACGGGGGCGGCCCCCTGGCCCGGGCAGCGGCACTGGAACATGGAATCGCTCTACGAGTATGGCGCGCGGGCGGGGTTCTGGCGGCTCCACCGGATGATGGGCCACCTGCCGGTCACGGTCTATGGCGTCGCCACCGCGCTGGCGCGCGCGCCCGAGCAGGTCGCCGCGATGCAGGCGGCAGGCTGGGAGATCGCGAGCCACGGGCTGAAATGGGTCGAACACCGCGACATGCCCGAGGAGGAGGAACGCGCAGCCATCGCCGAGGCGATCCGCCTGCACACGCAGGTGACGGGCGCCCCCCCGCGCGGCTGGTACACCGGGCGCTGTTCGATGAACACCGTCCGGCTGGTGGCCGAGACCGGGCAGTTCGCCTATGTCGCCGACGAATATGCCGACGATCTGCCCTATTGGCGCCGGGTGGACGGGCGCGACCAGTTGATCGTGCCCTACACGCTCGACGTGAACGACATGCGTTTCGCCATCCAGGCGGGGTTTGCCGAAGGTGCGCAATTCGAGCGCTACATCCGCGACAGTTTCGACTGCCTCCATGCCGAGGGGGTGGCGGGCCGGCCCGCGATGCTGTCGATCGGGCTGCATTGCCGGCTGGCGGGGCGTCCCGGCCGGGCGCAGGCGCTCAAGCGCGCGCTCGATCACATGGCCGGGCACGAGGGGGTGTGGTTCGCCACGCGCGAGCAGATCGCCGATCACTGGGCCGCGACCCATCCCCCGGACACCCGGCTGCGCCCCTCCGAGATGGACCTGGCGAGTTTCGTCGCCGAGTTCGGCGGCATCTTCGAGCATTCCCCCTGGATCGCCGAGCGCGCCCACGGGCTGGAACTGGGCCCCGCCCATGACAGCGCCACGGGGGTCCATTCGGCGCTGTCCCGCGTCTTCCGCGCAGCGTCCGGCGAGGCGCGCCTGGGCGTGCTCAGGGCGCATCCCGATCTCGCCGGGAAACTGGCGGCGGCGAAACGGCTGACCCCCGAAAGCACCGCGGAACAGGCCAGCGCGGGGCTGGATGCGCTGACCGATGCGGAACGGGCCGAGTTCACGCGGCTGAACGCGGAATACGTGGAGAGGTTCGGCTTTCCCTTCATCATCGCGGTGCGCGACCATGACAAACCGGGCATCCTCGCCGCCTTCCGCCGCCGGATCGGACAGGACCGCGAGACCGAGTTCGCCGAGGCCTGCCGACAGGTCGAACGCATCGCGGCCCTGCGCCTGAAGGAGAAACTGGGATGAGCCGCGAGATCGTGATCGAGCCGCTGACGGCCGAGGGCTTTGCCCCCTTCGGCCAGGTGCTGGAGGCCGAGGGCGCGCCCGACAAGCTGATCAACCAGGGGCTTTGCGGGCGCTGGCACGACCGGGCGGTGCTGGAGTTCACCGATGGCCGCGCGGGGATCAGCCTGTTCCGCTCGGAAATCCGCGCGCTGCCCTATGCGCTCGAGATGGTGGAACGCCATCCTCTGGGCTCGCAGGCCTTCCTGCCGATGTCGATGGACCCGTTCCTCGTGATCACCGCCCCCGATGCGGGCGGCAGGCCCGACACGCCGCGCGCCTTTCGCAGCACGCCCGGACAGGGGATCAACATCGCCCGCAACACCTGGCACGGGGTGCTGACGCCGCTGCATGCGCCGGGGCTTTTCGCCGTGGTGGACCGGATCGGGGAAGGCGCGAACCTCGAGGAACACTGGTTCGACGAGGCCTATGTCGTGCGCGACGCCTGACGGTCAGCGACCGGATCCGATCTTCATCTTGGAAGATACAACTCCCGCCCACTGCCCGGCAGGTGGCTTTGCCACCGAGAGGGGGAGGCTCCCGCAGCCTGCCGCCCCGCGCCATCATCAGCCGGACGGGCGCCCCCGCACCCGCGCCAGCGGGTGCCGGGCCCAAGCTGTGAGACCCATGGCGCAGCCATGGTCGAACACGCGGGAGCGCCCCCTTGCGGCTCAGAGCGGGACGAGGGTCGCCGTGCCATCCGCCAGCGCCGTCTCGACGATCGAGGCCGCGACGGCGAGATCCTGCAAGCCCACGCCGGTGCCGTCGAAAAGCGTGATCTCGTCGGCGGATGTCCGGCCCGGATGGGTGCCGTTGATGACCGCGCCGACCGGCGTCACGTCGCCCGCGGCGATCAGCCCTGCGGCGACGGCGTGCTGCGCCTCGCCGATGGTGACCGACTGCGCGACCTCGTCGGTGAAGACGGTGGCGCGGGCGAGCAGCGCCGCCTCCACCTCCTGCTTGCCCTTGGTGTCGGTGCCCATGCAGGCCAGGTGCGTGCCGGGCGACACGTGCTCGGCCATCAGCGTCGGCGCGAAGGACGACGTGATCGTGATGATCACATCCGCCTCGCGCAGGCCGGGAAGCTCCACCGCCTCGAAGGGGAGGCCCGCCTCCTCGGCCACCTTTTGGAGGTTCGGCAGCATCTCGGGGTGCAGGTTCCAGCCGATGACCTTGTCGAAGTCGCGCTGCTCGAGCGCCGCGCGCATCTGGAAGGTCGCCTGGTGGCCCGCGCCGACCATGCCGAGCACGCGGGCGTCGGGCCGGGCGAGGTGCTTGATCGACACGGAAGACGCCGCTGCGGTGCGCAGCGCGGTCAGGTAATTGCCGCCGACCAGCGCCTTCACCCGCCCCGTGTCGGGGTCGAACAGGAAGACGGTGGACTGGTGGTTGATCAGCCCCCGCCGTTCGAGGTTGTGGGGCCAGTAGCCCCCGGCCTTGAGGCCGAGGATGCCCGGCGCCACGCCGCCCTTGAAGCCGTAGAGCGCATCCTCGGTCGGCATCGCCTCGCGCACCACGGGGAAATTCGCGGCCTCGCCCGCGGCCATGGCGGCGAAGACCTTTTCCACCGCTTCGAAACTGGCTTGCCGGGTCAGAAGGCCGGGGATCATGCCCTCGGGCACGATCACCAGCTCATGTGCAGTCACGCTCGCGCCGTCCATCAGTAGGCCTTGCCCCGCGCCGAGACGGGCCAGACGGTTTCGACCTTGCCGCCGCGGACGCCGACATACCAGTCGTGCACGTTGCAGGTCGGGTCGCAATGGCCGGGAACAAGGCGCAGCTTGTCATTCACTTTCAGAACGCCGTCCGGGTCCGAAACCACGCCATGCTCGTCGGAACATTTCACATATTCAACATCGTCGCGCCCGAAGATCACCGGCAGGCCGCTGTCGACTGACTGCGCCTTGAGGCCCGCATCGACGATGGCCTTGTCAGCCTTGGCGTGGCTCATCACGCTGGTGAGGATGAAGAGCGCGTTCTCCCACTCGCCGCGGTCGATGCGGTTGCCGTCCTTGTCCAGGATGCGGCCGTAATCGGCATCCATGAAGGCGTAGGAGCCGCACTGAAGCTCGTTGTAGACACCCGAGTTGCTCTCGAAATAATAGGAGCCGGTGCCGCCGCCGCCGACGATGTCGCAGGCGATGCCCTCGGCGGCCAGCGTGTCGACCGCGTCCTTCACCATGGCGACCGCGATGTCGATCTTGGCCTTGCGGTCCTCGTAGCTGTCGAGGTGCTGCATCGCGCCCTGGTAGGCCTGGATGCCGGCGAACCTGAGGCCCGGCGCGGCCTCGATCGCCTTGGCCAGTTCCACCACGGCGGGCGTGCTGGTCACGCCGCAGCGGCCCGCGCCGCAGTCGATTTCCACGAGGCATTCGATGGTCGTGCCGTGCTTTTGCGCCGCCGCCGAGAGGTCGGCGACATTGTCGAGCATGTCCACGCAGCAGATCGTGCGCGCGCCGAGTTTCGGCATGCGGGCCAGCCGGTCGATCTTGGCGGGGTCGCGGACCTGGTTCGAGACGAGCACGTCCTTGATGCCGCCGCGGGCGAAAACCTCGGCCTCGGAGACTTTCTGGCAGCAGACGCCACAGGCGCCGCCCAGTTCGACCTGGAGTTTCGCCACGTCGACCGATTTGTGCATCTTGCCATGCACCCGGTGGCGCATGCCGTGGGCCTTGGCGTAGTCGCCCATCTTCTTGATGTTCCGCTCGAGCGCGTCGAGGTCGAGGATCAGGCAGGGCGTCTGGATCTCGCTCTCGTCCATGCCGGGCAGGGCGGGGATGTCGTAGCCGACTTCCAGGGTTTCGATGTCGATATGGTCTTTCATGGGTGTCTCTCCGGTTGGTGCGGGATGGTGGGTTGCACCCACCCTACGGTTGGATGGTGGGTTTCACCCACCCTACATTCGGTTCGGTGGCGTAGGGTGGGTGCAACCCACCGGCCGCCTTACATCCAGGGCAGCTTGTCGAGGTCGACGTTGCCGCCGGTGACGATGACGCCGACACGCTTGCCGCGGAAGATGTCGGGGTTCTTGATGATGGTTGCCAAGGGCACCGCGCAGGACGGTTCCATCACGATCTTCATGCGCTCCCATGTCAGCTTCATCGCGTCGATGATCTCCTGCTCCGAGGCGGTCAGGATGTCGGTCACGTGGTGCGACACGAAATGCCAGGTGTTTTCCTTGAGCGGCACCTTGAGCCCGTCGGCGATGGTGACGGGGGCGTCATCGGCGATGATGTGGCCCGCCTTGAAGGAGCGATAGGCGTCGTCGGCCTGTTCGGGTTCGGCCGCGTAGATCTTCACATGCGGCGCGATATTGCTCAGCGTCAGGCAGCAGCCCGACACCATGCCCCCGCCGCCGATGGGGGCGATCACGGCCTCCAGCCCCTCGACCTGGTCCATCAGCTCGCGCGAACAGGTGGCCTGGCCCGCGATGACGCGGGGGTCGTTGTAGGGGTGGACGAAATCGGCGCCGGTGGCGGCGTGGACCTCGGCGAAGACCGCCTCGCGGGAGGTGGTGGAGGGCTCGCATTCGGTGATCGTGCCGCCGTAGCCGCGCACGGCGGCTTTCTTGGCCGCAGGGGCGGTGCGGGGCATGACCACATGGCAGGGGATGCCCCGCCTGCCCGCGGCATAGGACAGTGACAGCGCGTGGTTGCCGGAGCTGTGCGTCGCCACGCCCTTGGCGGCCTGTTCGTCGGTCAGGCCGAAGACCGCATTGCAGGCGCCGCGGACCTTGAAGGCGCCGGCCTTCTGGAAGTTCTCGCATTTGAAGAACAGCTCGGCGCCCGTCAGCTCGTTCATGAATTGCGAGGTCAGAACCGGCGTGCGGTGAATGTAGGGCCTGATCCGCTCATGCGCGGCGATCACGTCGTCGAAATCGGGGATCTGCGTGGTCACGGCGTCTTTCATCCTTTTCTCTCCCTTATTCGGCGGCCAGCGCGACGGGGGTCGCGGTGCTGCGGTAGACCTGTTGCGCGGCGGCGACGCCCGAACCCAGCGTGATGTCGAGGCCGAGGTCGGCCATGACCATCTCGGCGGTGGCGATGCCCGAGAGCGCCAGAACATCGGTCAGCATGCCGAGGTGCCCGATGCGGAAGACCTTGCCGGCCACTTCGCCCAGGCCCGCGCCGAAGGCGACGCCGTAGCGGGTGCTGGCGAGGCTGACGATCTTGGAGGCGTCAAAGCCTTCGGGTGTGCGGATCGCGCTGACGGTGTCGGAGTAGAGCTCGGGGCGGACGGCGCACAGTTCGAGGCCCCAGGCATGGACGGCGGCGCGCACGCCGGTGGCGATGCGGGTGTGGCGGGCGAAGACGTTGTCGAGGCCTTCCTCGAGCAGCATCGCCGCCCCTTCCTTGAGCCCGTTCAGCAGGCCCACGGCGGGCGTGTAGGGGTAGGCGTTGGCGGCATAGCCCCTGGCCATGTCGCGGATGTCGAAATAGGTGCGGGGCAGGCCGGCGGTTTCGGCGGCCCCCATGGCGCGGGCCGAGAAGACCGCGATGCCGAGGCCCGCGGGCAGCATGAAGCCCTTTTGGCTGCCGGTGACGGCGACGTCGACCTTCCAGCCGTCGAATTCGAAGGGCATCGAGCCGATCGAGCTGACACCATCGACGAAGAGCATGGCGGGGTGATCGGCGGCATCCATCGCGCGGCGCACGGCGGCGATGTCGGAGCGCACGCCGGTGGCGGTCTCGTTATGGGTGGCGAGGACCGCCTTGATCCGGTGGCCGGTGTCGGCGGTCAGGATCTCTTCGAACCGGTCGGCGGGGATGCCTTCGCCCCACGGCGTCTCGACGATCTCGACGGTCAGGCCGTGGCGCTGGCACATGTCGATCCACTTGTGCGAGAACATGCCGTTGCGCGCGGCGAGAACGGTATCGCCGGGGTTGAGCGTGTTGGTGATCGCCGTTTCCCAGCCGCCGGTGCCGGTGGAGGGGAAGACGAAGACGCTGGCATCCGCCGATTTCACCACGCGGCGCACGCCGTCGAGCGCGGGGTGCAGGATGTCCTTGAACAGGCTCGAGCGGTGGTCGAGCGTGGGCATGTCGCAGGCGCGGCGCAGCACCTCGGGCATGTTGGTCGGGCCGGGAATGAAAACCGGGTTCTGGAAGCTCATGGAATGCCGTCTCCTCATCTCTGGGATCAGGGTAGGCTGCCGCGGCTGCATCCACAATTTTTTTGAAAAGGTTTTTCAGAAATGCTAGTGTCTGGTGAGTTCGTTGGAAATCAATGACTTGATATTTTTCGCATGGTGAAAGTGTTTTTCACTGCGCTGCAGCGAGGCTGGAATGAGCGATCAGCAGGGCACCGAATCCCCCCGCCGGGCGCGGGGCCGGCCCAAGGCGTGGGACGACAAGACCGAGCAGAACACGATCAAGTCGCTGGACCGGGCGATGGCGGTTTTCGAGCATCTCTCGACGATGCAGGGCGCGACCCTGTCGGAGCTGGCCGCAGATACCGGGCAGTCGCCGGCCACGACCTATCGCATCCTGACGACGCTGGAGGCGCGGGGGCTGGTCGAGTTCGATGCCGCGGCGCAGCTCTGGCACATCGGGCCGCGGGCGTTCCTGATCGGGGCGCGCTACCTGCGCCGCACCTCGGTGGTCGACCGGGCGCGGCCGATCCTGCGGCGGATGATGGAGGCGACGGGCGAGACCGCGAACCTTGGCATCGCGCGGGAGAGCCATGTGCTCTTCGTGAGCCAGGTGGAAAGCCATGCCTCGATCCGGGCCTTCTTTCCGCCCGGCTCGCTCTCGCCGATGCATGCCTCGGGGATCGGCAAGGCGCTGCTCGCGCAGATGACCGATGACCGTCTGTCGCGCTACATCGCGACGGCGCCGCTGGACCGATTTACAGTGAAAACCTTGACCGACCCCGCCGCGTTGCGTGCCGACCTGCAGGAGACGCGGGCGCGCGGGTTCGCCATCGACGACGAGGAAAAGACCGAAGGGATGCGCTGCATCGCGGCGCCGGTCTTCGACTGGACGGGCGAGGCGGTGGCGGGGGTCTCGGTCTCGGGCCCGGTCAGCCGGGTTTCGGAGGCTGAAACGCCGCGGCTGGCCGACGCGGTCACGCGGGCGGCCGACGAGTTGTCGGCGGCGTTGGGCGCGGACCGTCCGGCGTAGGCGGGCCGCCGCCCCGGGGTGTCCGTGCCTGTCATGGCGCGGCGGTCGATGAGCCGGAGGGAGGGGTTTTGGAGGCGAGTACCGGAATCGAACCGGTGTACACGGATTTGCAAGAGTTCGTATGCAACTGGAAACGTTGATTTATTTGTTTAGATTAACGAGCAGATGGGTGAGAACAAAGCGCAAATGTTTAGATGGGTCGCTTTGCAATCTGCGTTGGTTTGGTCCGTGAGGACACCGTGACGAAAGGACCGACAGTCTAAGATGACGCGATGGTTGCTCTCACAGGCGAGGGGCCTATCGCGTTTCAACCTCCTCACCACTTGAACTTAATTTTTATGTGCGCCTTGATATCTCCCTTTGCGACTAGGATCCGACCGCCAGCCCCGATGGCAATTCCGAATTCCACCTCAACCTCCTCGGGCTTTTTCCACCCCTCTAATTCGTCCTCCAAAAGGAGTGCTGTGCCTACTGAAGCTACGCTTTTGGTTGCATTTGCTATTTCATCAGGACTGATCTTTGCGAGGGCACCTGAAATGTCAACATCGTCCATCTGAATGTGTTCGACACCATCTTGCTGCAAGAACGTAAGTTCGACGTCGGCGCCTTCAAATTCAATAGTCATTCTTCATCCTCCAGAAGATGCACAATCCGCTTTCGGCCATCAAGGACCAATCTGAGCTCATTTTCGAGTACGAATTCACGGCCAATTAATCCCCATCTAAAGCGGCAATAATATCGAGTTCGTCCCTCATGGTCGTGCGCGCCATATTGTTGTATTTTCTTTGGCCCCGCTTCGTTTGATCTTCGCGAACAGTCACTTCCGCATATTCTTCGTCGATTAGGAAAGTCTTCCCAGTCTTTGGGAACTATAAAGTTAATTTCGACCTTCGGACTTACCCCGTTTACGTCCATAAAGTAGACATTGATCCGTTCATGGGTTACCTGAAGCGTTTTTCCGTTTACAGGAAAGGGCGCTAGATCGACTGTTGTCCTATCAGGAAGATCAGCAAAAAAGCCATTTAGAACGTCGAAATCGGCAAAACTAACTGGCGAGCCGGTATCAAAATGCACGGGAAGCGTATTCTCTGCGTCTCCATTTGGGCTAAGGCCAATCAAAGGATAATTCTGGACGGACTCGGAGCACTTCTCCCTCCATTCCAGCAGGACATCGTCAATTTCCGCGCCTCTAAAATACTGAACAACCGGAATGTTTCTCTCTTTGCAGAAACTCTGGATTTCCTCTCGATTAGGAATTTCCTTGAAGTTCTTTGCCGTCAGGGGTTTTCTTTCACGCCCTCCATAGAGGTACCAAATTGCCCCATCATTAAAGGCCTGATCCACCTCAGCGCCGATAGTGTCTCGGGCTAACTCCACCGCCAAAAAGCGGTCTTCTTGACTGAACTTCTGGAACTCATCATATTCCATATCGAGAATAGATGGTTGCCTATCTGGTAAATCGCTCAGTCCCTCTTCTTGCTGATTGGCTTCATTTTGTCCCGTAATTATGTGGCAAATGCTCTCGTAGAAGTGCTTTGCGCCTACGGTTAGTTTGTCAGAAACTTCTATGTTATGTCGTTCAAAGAACGCTCGATCGGCGGCCTCACTTGTTGCAAAGAAGCCACTGCGAACGACTAGCTTTGCTTGAATTTTGCTGTCGATCAGGCGCTTCAAGAGCAAGACCCCATTCAGTCTTGGCATCACCAAGTCGGACACAACTAAGTCAAAGTGTTCTTGTTCGATTTCATCGGCCGCAACAACAGGGTCTGTGAAGACGGTAACGTCAGCAACCTGTTCGACAAGATTAATGCCAACTTCCGCACCATCGTTGTCAACTAGTGCCACTTTGGGGCGTACTGCCTCCGCTATCCCTTGTATGGCAGTCACTACCTCTTCCCCCGCTTAGGTAAAACCAAAGTGAACTCAGTCCACTTACCCCACTCCGATCGTACTGTCACGGTGCCATCGAGTTCATCCACAAAGTTCTTTACGATTGTCAAGCCCAAACCCATGCCATCAGATGTTGTAACGAAGGGTTCGAAGATCCGATCCGGTAAGTAGGCCGGGTCAATCCCTGGCCCGTTATCATGGAACGTTACTACGCACTTGTCGGTCCTATCGGAGGCAGTAACGCGGATTTCCTTTGGCGTTCGAGTGGTGAAATTAAAGTGTCGGATCGAATTACTTACAATATTGAAAAGGATCTGCGAGAGACGGAACTCATCTAAGAACACGTCTATGTCAGAGGGAATTCTTATGCGAAGATCAATCCCCTTCGAGTGCGCATCGACACTTAGCGCGTTTAGTCTTTCCAAAGTGAATTCACTTAGATTTACACGTCTGATCTTTAGTGGAATGTCCCGTGGATTCCTGACGTCGGATCGAAGCTTTCCTAAAACTTCTTTCAGACGCTCAGAATGATCTTTTGCGGCATCAAAGAACTGTTTTGTCGGAGTGGTTGGAACAATAAAGTCAAAGTTATTTCGAATGGCTAAGGACGCATTAATTGCGTCATGTACGCTTCCAAACACACTGTACTGAGCAGCAGCTATCTCTTTTCCCAGCTCCGTTACTTTCTGTACGAGCGTTGAATTCCTTTGTCGTGCTCGATGCACAACGAAATATGCCGCTATCTGTTCTGCGCAGCGAGTAACGATATTCTCGTCTAGATTATTAAAGCCTGATCGCCTCGGGCTGTAGGCGCCAATCACTCCAACGACTCGGTGCTGACTTCTCAATGGCAAAAAGACGCCAGACAGCCATCGTCTGTCTAGAACTACTGGTTTGTGTTTGATTGAACGTCCATCTGTAAGTTTTGCAACCAGTTTGTCATCCAGCAGGTCGTCAACCCGAAGTGTGTTTCCGTCTGTGAGCACAAACGAAGCGATGCCTTCATCAATCGGCATGTCTACTCCGTCTTGCGGGTGTGAAGAGCCAAGTGCATGTAGGAACAGGGTCTCCGGTATCTCAGTTGCGTCGTCAGAAACCTCAAACAATTCGTATTCGCCATCAACTTTAGTTTCTTTACAAACGTGCCAAATTACGAATCCAGATGTACCAAGCATGTCATTGAAATGATTGGCTAGTCTATTGTAGCTGCTCTTTCCAATTATCTCCTCATTGAGGGGGCCGTTGACTATGTCACTTATCTGACGACTACATATCTCGTTTCTGAATGCGTATGTTGTTAGGCAAAGCCAATCTGCAAGTCTATGGGCGGCCGTCTTTTGGTTGGGGCTAAGGTCATTTGATATGCGAAGTGTTCCTATGCTTCTGTCCAAAAAGGAATCGAGGCTGATTTCATAAATTCTCGATTTATTGGGCTTTTCCCCCGTTATGATTTCTATTATTGAACCCGCCTCGCGTCCAATTTGAATTGTATACTCCAGTTCGGCAAATGAAATGCCTGAGTTGTCAGTTAGTTCAACTAATCTACTATCGAGATTCTCTAAAAACTGTTTATGGGCGCTTTCAAGCTCCGCCAAAGTTCTATGTTTCAAAGCAGTTGTTGACACCTCGACCCTCCGCGCTTGACCTCCTGATTATCATTTGAGCCTGCTTGAGTGAAGCAAGTTCCTCTCAATCGCCGACCTTGCTGGTGCGCCGGTCAGTGGTAAGACTACGACCGACCATATCTAGAGTGTCAGCGGCCGAGCAAGTGGATCATCTTTTGACTGATTTTCTGGCTGCCGCGAATCCCCTGTCAGTAGACATAAAACGGTCCAGCATGGGGGCCACGAGGCGGGCGGGCTCCAGCTCCTGTCCAGTCTGGTGGCCCAAGACCGCCGCATAGTCGCAGAGATCGCGGTGCACATCGGCGGGAAGCTCTACGGTCAGCTTGACCGGCTTGTCATCATGGATCGGGCCAAGCTTCAGCTTCGTCATCGGATTTCTCCCAAGGGCTCGAGGATCAGGTCGCGGGTGACCATGACGCGGACGGGGAAGCCCGGGCGGATGGTCAGCGTCGGTGGGACAGCGAGCTGTTGTCGCACGATCTCGTCCCCGCTCCGCCCGATCGTGTCCTGTGCGGCTTCGCGGATGGCCCGGGCGACGTCATCCTCACTGTCGGCCCCGCTTTCCAGGCCGACGTTCAGGATCGTGGCAAGGCCTGCGGCGAGGAAGACGCGACCCCAATGATAGTTGACGCGGTCCTGCAGGCCGGACGCGCCAGTCCCGTCAGTGCCGGGCGCGCGTTCCAGCACAATGGAGCGACCATCCGGAAGGATGAGGCGGGTCCAGACCAGAAGCAGACGGCTTTGGCCGGATACGATGCGGCTGTCGTATTCTCCCAGCAGGCGCGCGCCTTGCGGGATCAGCAGGTATCGCCCGGACGGGCTGTCGTAGACGTCTCCAGTCACCTGGGCCGAGATCTGGCCGGGCAGGTCGGAGCGCAGGC
>Ga0076930_100184_pt1 | contig 81846 bp, 54 predicted proteins | sample HotLakConsoUCCRE_FD_71149 | JGI IMG/M metagenome (GOLD analysis project Ga0076930, IMG submission 71149) | Hypersaline microbial mat communities from Hot Lake, Washington, USA - Hot Lake Consortium UCC-RE (version 3) (version 3) ...
GAAGGGCCACTGCCGGGAGCTGAAGATCCTTTTTTGCAAGATTGTTGGAGGGGAGTAGACGCTATCTTGAGGTGTTTTCCATGTCGACTTCAGAAGTTGCATATCGCTGGTTGGGTATTGATGTCAGCAAAGACACCTTGGATGTCTATGACCCGAACCAGCCATCGTCCACTCGCTATGAGAACGACAGTGAGGGGGTCGGCCAGCTCTGGCAAGCATTGCAAGACCGTTCCGACTGGGCCGTGGTCTGTGAAGCCAGTGGGGGGTATGAAACGCTGATGGCCACTACCCTCGCCGCCCACGGGTGTCGGGTCAGTGTGGTCAACCCGAGGCAAGTGCGGGACTTTGCTAAAGCCAGCGGCATTTTAGCGAAGACGGACGCGATCGATGCGCGAGTCATTGCGCGCTTCGGCGGTTTGCTGCAACCGCCCGCCACGGTGTTCGCCTCCGAGGCCGCGCAACAACTCCAAGACTGGGTCCGGCGGCGAGCTCACCTCGTCGAGATCCTCAGTGGTGAAAAGAATCGACGTCAGCAGCTCAAAGGCCGCAACAAAGCCGTCCTGACGGATGACGTTGAAGCTCACATCGAGTGGCTCCAAGACCGCATTGCGCAACTGGATCAGAAGATTGAGCAACTCAGTCAACAGCAGTCGCAATGGCGTGAAGACAAGGCCCTTCTGACCTCGGTGAAAGGCATCGGCCCGGTCATTGCCACGACCCTGCTAGCCGACCTGCCGGAGTTGGGGCAGCTCAGCAGCAAACAGATTGCCGCTTTAGTCGGATTAGCCCCGTTCAATCGCGATAGTGGTCGCTACCAAGGCAAACGCACGACCTGGGGCGGTCGGGCGACGGTGCGCTCCGCCCTCTATCTGGCAACGCTGGTGGCGGTACGTCATAACTCGCCACTGCGGACGTTGTATCAGCATTTCCTCGACCAGGGCAAGGAGAAGAAAGTAGCCTTGATTGCCTGTGCGAGAAAACTGCTGACGTGTTTGAATGCCATGCTGAAGTCTCGCACCCCGTGGCAAGATGAACTCGTCACGGCTCGCTATACGCCAACCTGAGAAGCACTTTTGAGGTCAGGGACAGTCGATATCTTGAATGATTTCCTTGACTTTCAAGATAATCGCTTCTCCCAGAATTGGGAGAAGGGGGTGGGGGATGAGGGCGATTCGCAAAAGTGGGATGCTCCCGGCTGCAAGGTCTGGGGCGGCAGGTTTCTAGGAAACCCCACAAGATTAGATCCTGCGGGGAACCCAACCGCAAAGTTCCCCGTATTTGCCCTCTAGTCACGCTTCGCGAACCGGGAATTTAGGGGACCACAAAGCTGACAACGATCACCGAAGAACTGATCTATAAGCAGTAGCCTTGATGAGGGATCTGTTAAGCGTTCCGTAAGATCCCCCGCTGTCGCCGCCCTCTAAAGCCCTCCGGGCAGTAGCCCTGCGGGCATGGCTGCGCTAAGAATAAGGGGGGATTTCAATGCCTGGATCTGCCTGTTCCCCTTAAGAAGAAGGAGGAAGACGCCATCAAACAATATGAGCCGATGTAGGTTGCGGTTGAGGTACGAAACCCAACGCCCGCATGGATTACGCTATCACCAACCCATCCTACATTTCAATTAGCCCATCCACTTAAGAGGGGTTGGGGGGATCAGCCAGAGCCTTCGCTAAACACTGACCCCAAGGCGGTGGGAACTGGCCCTTTAAAAATTCAGCACGCGAACTTTATCAGAATCTTAAAAAGGGCATCAAACCCCTCTGGGAAGATGGGAATAATTAGAGTAATGTGACATTGCTCACGTTAGTTTTCATGATTCCGCGTTCTACCTGTCGTATATATGGCTAGCTGTGTGCATAGTATGGAGACAGGGGTGAAGCGTTTTCTACCGCTAAGGCGTCTTATCTCACCGATGACTCCGAGTCACATTACACGGGCAAACATCGCTTATCGGGTCGCATGAGTTACTGCACCAACCTAGACTGCCCTAAACCCAAAAATCCACCGCGTGTAACCCATTGTCAGGCTTGTGGCGCGGACCTGACTTTGCGCGGCCGTTATCGGGCACTGCGAGCGCTTGGCCGTGGAGGGTTTGGAGCAACATTCCTTGCACGGGATGAGTCTTTGCCGGGGCATCCCCTCTGTGTTGTCAAGCAACTGCGGCCCTCTGCCGAAGCTCAACAGATTTTGGATATGGCGCGGGATCTGTTTCAACGAGAAGCCAAAATCCTTGGCAAGATTGGCAACCATCCTCAACTGCCCAGACTGTTGGATTATTTTGAAACCAACAAAGAATTTTTTTTGGTTCAAGAATTTATTAATGGCAAGACCTTACAGCAGGAGGTCAGGCATGGAGGGCCTTTTACTGAAGCTGGTGTCAGGCAATTTTTGAGTGAGGCGCTGCCCCTGGTTCAGTATGTTCATGAAAGCAAAATTATTCACCGTGATATTAAACCGGCTAATTTAATTCGCCGTGACGAAGACAAAAAGTTGGTGCTGATTGATTTTGGCGCGGTAAAAGACAAAGTTGCGCCAGCGCAAGAAAACTCTGAGCAAACGGCTTTGACTGCCTATGCCATTGGGACACCGGGCTATGCGCCTCCTGAGCAGATGGCCATGCGTCCGGTATATGCCAGCGATATCTATGCCATGGGCGTCACCTGCATTTATCTGCTAACAGCGAAATCCCCAAAAGATTTGGACTATGACCCCACCACCGGGGAAATGCTATGGCGTGATCTGGTGCATGTCAGCGATCATTTTGCCGGTGTCTTGCAAAAAATGCTGGAAATCTCGGTGCGCCATCGATATCAATCAATTGATGCGGTGCTCCGTGATGTTGATCTCGAGCCTTATATGGATAGCCTGGCCCAAAACCTAGCGTTTCCTAACTCCAATAACGGACGTGGCGATAACTCGGCTGGCAGCGGTGGCAATGCGGCCTATCGAGATTTGCGCGATCGCCAAAACCGAGAGCGTACGGAATCGCCCTCTTCGCGTATGGCAGCAGCGATTCGGGCACGGCGAGAGCGCGCCAATTTGCGGACGGGGAGCAATCCAGGCACCCAAAGCTCCGATCGCTCCGGCATGATGACTCGCAATGGCCGCATGTCTTCTGGCCCCCGCTCGGGCAGTAATGGCAAGTTGAGTGCGGATGATCTGAAACGGTCTTATGCCAAAGGGCGGCGCGATTTTTCGCTGTTGACCCTCCTCGCGATTGACCTGCAAAAAAGTTCGCTCACCGGCACCAATTTTGCCGAATCCAAACTCAAAAAAGCAAACTTACAAAATTCTGATTTGAGCGGCGTCAATTTCGGCCGGGCCGATTTGACCGAGGCATCTTTGCGGGGGGCGAATTTGGGGCGAGCTTATTTCACCAATGCCAATTTGCAGAGTGCTGATTTACGGGGTGCCAACTTACACTACGCCACCCTCTCTAACGCCAATCTCAAGGGGGCAAATCTTTGTGGAGCAGACCTCACAGGCGCTAAAGTGACTGAGGAACAATTGGCTCTAGCTCGAACCAACTGGTCTACCGTGTACCCCAGTGGCAAACGGGGACTGATGCGTTAGGAGATCTCTGGAAAAGAATTTCCCACTCGTAGGGTGTCATATAGCCCTATGGGCATGGCTCGGCTAAAGCGCAGCGTAATGCACCACAGGCCGGTATTTTTGTTCCTGCAAACCTCCTAAGGAATGAGGATCAAATAACCTCCAAATTGTCAAGGTAGGCATCTTGCCTGCCTTGGGACAGCCGAGACGGCTATCCCCACTGATTCAATTCTCATTCCTTGGTCACTCGTATTCTAGGTTCAGCGCTTCTAGCCTTACGCTCCTGGCTGGTAAGCCTGGTGTCACTCCGCTCTTAAAGGCATTGAATGAGTCAACGCATCTTAGTTTTAGGGCCAACCAAATCTGGCAAGAGCGAATGGGCAGAACAGTTAGCGCTGCAATCTGGTCGACCGGTGGTCTATGTTGCTACTTCGCAAGTGGCTCCAGAGGATGTGGAATGGCAGGCTCGGATTGAGGCGCATCGCCGCCGTCGGGCTCGCACCTGGCGCACGTTAGAGGTGCCGATCGCCTTAGCTGCCACGTTGGCACAGGCTACCCCTACCGACTGCTGGTTAATCGACTCGTTGGGCACCTGGGTGGCCAACCGACTCGACCAGGCGGACGATCTCTGGTTGCAGGAAACGACAGAGTTGTTAAGCGCGATCGCCCAATTTCCGGGCACGCTAATTCTCGTTGCCGAAGAAACGGGCTGGGGAGTGGTCCCCGCTTATCCACTGGGGCGGACCTTTCGCGATCGCTTAGGCACCCTCACCCGGCAAGTTGGCGCTAGTGTCGACATTCCTTATCTGGTCGTCGCCGGGTTTGCGATCAACCTCAATCAAGTGGGCATTCCAGTCAAGCCGCTGGCAAAGTAATCCGATCGACTGATTATTACAACAATTGTCAAACCCTTAAGAAAGCGCCCTTTTTGGTTTGTAAACACTACGATCAAAAGCAATGACGCAAGATGAACCGGCATTGTGACTAAAAGCCGGAAGGAACTTATGGCTTCAGTTCAAAAAGTGCAGTCTTTTCTCGCTTACTGGTTTCAACTGGGTAAGCCAGTGGTGCTGCAACCCGGCAACACTGATTGCTTACCGACTCCCGTCTTTGAAGGCACTCAATTAAGTCCGACTTTTCAAGCTTGCTGGCGTCAAATCATGGCGCATCCAGAACAAAGTTTTCTCCAAGGGACGGATGAGAGCATCGCTGAACTGCTGAGTGATGCGTGGGACATTGAGGGCTGTGCGCGCTGCACCATGCCGATACCGATGCCGGTGCGCGGCATCAAATCATCTCCCTGCCCTTGTGCTGATTTATCCTCTTGGCCGAATGAAGAGGTCCCTCTGCCTCGCCCAGCGGTCTGTACCCAAGCGCAGTTAGATAATATTCGTCAGCGACTTACGGACGATCGCGATCGCTTGCAGATGACATACTTTCACAGTCCTGCACTCCCCCCCATCGCCAGGCCCCTGCCGCCCCTCAGCAACCTTAAGACATCACCAGAGCCGTCTGCTCTTGACGGCTAATGATGTGAGTGCTGAAGTCCCGTGCCATCACCGTATTGGGAAAAATCGTCCGAGCCTCTGCCAACAGATCGTCTAGCTGAATAGAGTTGCCTGGGGCATAGCGGGGGCTAAAGTGCGTCATGATCAGTTGCTTGGCCTGAGCCAGCAGTGCCGTTTGCGCGGCCATCGTCGACGTGGAATGTTGACGTTGATAGGCCATTTCGGCATCTTGATGGGCAAACGTGGCTTCATGAATCAGCACATCAACCCCTCGCGCCAATTCCACCGCTCGCTCACAGAAAACCGTATCGGTGCAGTAAGCCAGGCTGCGCCCGGCGAGGGTCGGGCCGCAGAGCTCTCTACCGTTAATGCGGCGTCCGTCGGGCAACGTCACCACTTCCCCATTTTTTAACTTGCCATAGAGCGGCCCCGGCGGAATGCCCAAGGCTTGCGCTCGCTTGACGTCAAATCGACCTGGCCGGTCTTTTTCGTCAACCCGGTACCCGTGGGCTGGCACTCGATGCTCTAGCAGCGCACAACTCACCTGGAACTGATCGTCTTCGAACACGAATCCCGGCTTCACGGTGTGCACCTTAATGGGAAAGGAGAAATGCGTCTGGGAATATTTGCGGCAGGCTTGCAAATAGTCGTTGAGCTGGGGAGGACCGTAGATGTCGACTTTTTGCTGAGGGTTTCCCGCTAGGCCACAACTCGCCAGCAGGCCCATCAAGCCAAAGATGTGGTCACCGTGCATATGGGTGATAAAGATCCGCCGAATTTGGCTGGCTTTGATATCACTGCGTAAAAACTGATGTTGCGTGCCCTCGCCGCAGTCAAATAGCCAAACTTCGCTCCGTTGGGGTAGCCGCAGCGCGACGCTCGATACGTTGCGCGATCGCGTTGGCACGCCAGAGCTAGTCCCCAAAAAAGTAATCTCCAAGCCCAGTCTCCTATCACAGGTCACCTGTCTATCTTGACACGGGTTGCCTGACGTTTGGGCAGGTCAAAGGATTTGAGGTCGAGGGAACAGGCTTACCAGTCCGCTCAGCCTGACCACATCGCCCCTCTAAATTGCCAGTAAATTGCCAGCATTTGACCTGTGAGTGCTTACGGTGGGGCGATCGCTGATACCTGTCAAGTCACCTTCAAGGGCTTAGCTCTTGGCTCCTACAGGCAGTCGCTATTGATGAGAAACCTCCGTATTTACACGTAGCCAAATGGGTATTTAATAAAGCTTTAATGAAGGTTGCATAAAACTCTCATAAACCCTTTGTGAAGGGGGCTCCAATTAGCCTATTGCACCCTGGGGAATGAGTATAACTTGATATAGAGAACGTGCGGGTTGGATTGTTCGGAAGCTGCTTTAAAGATTGACCGATAAACGTGCTGTTTTTCCGGTTAACGATATTGAAAGCGAGTATAAGAATGTGGGGTTTTGTCGCTTTTGTGGTTATGTCAGGACTGTTTTTAACACCAAACAACCCAAACAGGTTCATCTGAGATGAAATATCAACCAGCCACTGGGTGCCCCTGGTTAAAAGGCTGTGGTCAATCAGCCTGAGTCTTCTCAAATGATTTTTGCCCCACTGTATGTAGCCCCGACGTGTAATTTTTGAGCAATGGCAACAATATTTGGTACTGAACAAAATGATTATCTCGTCGGCACTCCTGGTGACGATGAGATCTTTGGTGAAGCTGGCAATGACATCATTTTTGGTGGCGCTGGCGATGATGTGATCTATGACGGTGCCGGGTTTGATAATCTGTTTGGCGGCCCTGGTGATGATACTTTCAAGCTGTTTGATAACAATCGGTTTGGGCCGTCTGCCCTCTTTGACCCTTTTGGCATGGCCGAAATTTCTGGGGGGCCTGGATATGACACTATCGATGCCACTGAAGCGATCGAACCGATCAACTTTGCCGAATCAAACTTTGCGATCGCGAGCATCGAAGCCTTTAGCGGTTCCGAGTTGGATGACACTCTCAGTGCCGCGTTAGTTGACTTTGACGTCGTGCTCAGCGGCCAAGCCGGCAACGACACCCTGACTGGCGGCAGCGGCAATGATCGCATCAGCGGTGGTCCAGGTGCTGACCTGTTAACTGGGGGACCGGGAAATGACGTTTTCGTTTACGCGAGTTTGAACGACTCTTTACTGTCAGGTTTCGACGTCATTCAGGATTTGGCGATTGGCAATGATTTCATTGAGGCTCCTGTCTCAGTGGCCGCCGCTGACTTGTCTCAGCTAGGTGCGGTAACTGCCTTAGAGTCTCAAGCCATTGCGGAGGTTCTAACGCCGGAGGTTTTTCTCCCCCTGGGGGCCGCTACCTTCACGTTCGAGCAACAGACCTTTTTGGCCCTCAATGATGAAGTTGTCGGCTTTCAAGCGGCTAACAATGCGGTCATCGAGATCTCTGGGTACAGTGGCAACCTCACGGATCTCTCGATCACCTCATCAGTGCTTGATGAGACTCTGCCCAGCGACGACCTTGTGTCCCTCTCCATGACTGCGCCAGTGCTGGATGCGGCTCTGTTTTTCTGACGCTGCGACTAGTTGTCGGGTGATCAATCACAGGTACCCACGCAAGGCGGAACGTAATCCGTACCGGTAATTGTGTGCGATCGATTGAGGTGATGCCCCCTGCGGAAGCTACGCCGTGAACGACAGGCTCAGGGCGGGCATTCGGGCTGAGCGGACCATTTGCCTGCTAGCCAGGCTTTGCCAACGCGGAGTCTCCCCAGTGGGGAAAACCTATTACTGACGCTATTTATCCCGGTTTCAGGGGCTCCCCGCACGGCGATCGCCGCTGGCTGGACGGCAAAGTTTTGGCTGCTGACTCAACCTGTCATCCCCTTAAATGGGCTGCCGCTTATACATAAGTTTCTGACTGACTGCTTTCAGTGGTTTAGCCCCCTTTTCTAGTATGCCCGGAGGGCTTTGAAGCCCCCAATTCTGGGGGACTTCAAACTCCGGTCTCCCCCCAGAATTGGGGGGACTAAGGGGGGCGAGTGCGCCTGTTGAGGTGGCAATCAAGATGTGTATAAGCGGCAGCTTAAATGGGTCGGCGATCGCGATGGTTTGGCAACCAAAAAACCGCCGCTACGTATCGTAGCGGCGATATGACTATGGGCAACTGAGAAAAAGTCGCCTGATAGATTGGATTATTTATAGAGTTCAGTGGCAAGGCGCAGAGCCAGGAAACCAGGAACTAGAGCGACGGCTAAAGCGATGAAAACTTGGGTATCTGTCATTGCTATGAGTCCTTTTAAAAACGGTGGATCGCCTCAATTAATAGAGACTGCATCAATTCTTGACTAGGATCTCGCACTTCAGCAGACTTCAGACGACAACTGTTACACAGCGTTACCAAAATCTGGCGAGTTTGTTTCTTAATCTGAATGCGTCATACTAACTGCTAAAACATCTAGACCTTTTGCGGTGACTTTTAGGCACGTTCCTCAGAATCCTCCTTGCCGTGGGCAGGGGTATGGGCTGTGAGCGGTACTAAGTCAGTTATGTCAGGTTAAGGGCAGCCCTTTCCGAGGGGCTAGGTGACCGAAAACACTGTCTTTTGACCATCCGCAAAACATAATGTCTGCAACTTCGCTTGAATATTGTGAACAAGTCTGATCCCCTTATCCCGCCCAACGATTCGTCCCCGCCGCCATTTAGTCACCAGTTGCGGCGGATCCAAAGAGATGTGTTGAGAATGGGAGCTCTAGTAGAGCAATCGTGTTTGCTGGCGAGGCATGCGCTGTGCGATCGCAATCTTGAGGCGGCTCAGCAACTGAAGGTTCACGATAAGCAAGTTGATCAGTTTTATCGACAGATCGAGGTTGACTGTATCGCCCTGTTGACGCATCCCCCTCAAGGGATGCAAGACCTACGGCATGTGAGTGCCTTTATGCAGCTAATTCGAGATTTAGAACGGGTGGGCGATTACGCCAAAGACATTGGTGAAGTGGCGATCAAACTATTTCCTTATCCCGCACATCCCAGCCTAGAACAGATTCAGGTCATGATTGATCGGTGCCGCTCGATGGTGGCCTTAAGCTTGGTAGCGGTTTCCGACCTCAATGCCGACGTGGGGCTCGATATCAAAGTCAAAGATGACGCCGTCGATGACGATTATGAGTATCTTTATAACACCCTCGTACATTCAGACCCGGCCCTCACCAATGTTGAGGTCATCGTGCTGCTCGTCTTAGTCATTCGTTATTTAGAGCGCATTGCCGATCACGCGACCAATGTCGGTCGCCGCATTGCTTATGTCGTCACAGGTGAGCGCCTGTAAACCCAAATCAGCCAAAAGCCTAGTCAAACATCGAGTAATCAATATTTAATGACTCAATTTGGCGGTCTAAAACCTCAGCTTTGGCCCTAAGAAAACCCCGCGATTAGAGGCTAATAACGACACCCCGAAAAAGAGTTTCTTCCAGGCTAGTCGAGCCATCTGACGGTTTTTGACACTCCCAGTAACCCCTGACTCGAGCATCCCTTTGGCTTGGGTCAGTGACAATTTCGCATCGTGCGAATTACTGAGCTATTTAGCGTAAGCGTTCTGATTTTGGCAGATTAAGGTATAGTTGTAACGGCTTAGGGCTAGCGGCTCTGCGATTTCGAGCTGTTAATTTTTAACCCGCTTCCCGTAATGAGGCAAGCCGTTCTGACGTCATCGGGTACCTGGCTAGAGTCTGAGAAGGTACTGCTATAGGGGATTACCCATTGTGGCGAAAAGGTTTGTTCATTCTAGACGGCAACGCTGCAGCATCTCCGACGCACTAACATTCGAGGTGATGTCCAGGTAGTTTGCCAGTCGGGGATAGACAGGGTTATTCCCTTGGCCGACTGAGTTGACTCCTCTTTTTCTGAAAAAAGAACCTCAAACTCGGTTTTTGCGTGTCACCTAACTGCACCGGATAAGGATTACCCGCTTCATGAACTTCTCGATCGCCTCATTGCTGGCTAATTTCACCGACGATAAAGCCCTCACGCTGAAAATGATTCAGAAAAAGCTGCATTGCGATTCTGATGATAGTGCGCGGGAGCTGGAAATTGCCCTTGATGCGCTAGAGCGCATTGGGGTGCTGACCAAAGAGAAAGGCAAATATCAGCGAACCACCGAAGATGGTGTCGTCGAAGGTAAACTTCGCTGCTCTAGCAAAGGCTTTTGCTTTGCGATTCAAGATGATGAGGCGGCGGATGATATCTACATTCGCGAAAGCCAGCTCAATACCGCTTGGAATGGCGATCGCGTTCTCGTGCGAGTGACCAAAGACGGCAGTCGCCGACGCAGCCCCGAAGGCGAAGTAAAAGTCATCCTCGAGCGGGCCAATGCCTCGGTCTTAGCCCGAGTCAAACACGAAAACGAAAGCTATCAGGCAGTGCCGCTCGACGATCGCCTCCTGTTTGAACTCAGCCTCGAAGGGGAACCTGACACCCTGACCGAGGCCGTTGACCAACTGGCTCACATTGAGGTGGTGCGCTATCCTCTGGCCCAAGACCCACCCCACGGACGGATTGCTCAGATTTTGGGCAGTGATGCTGAGGCTGCTTCTGATATCGACATTGTTTATTGCAAATACGATCTGCCGAAATCGTTTCCGGACACAATTTTAGAAGCCGCCAAGAACCTACCCAACCGGGTGCGCAAGACGGATATGAAAGATCGCCTCGATCTCCGCGAGGAACTGACTGTCACCCTCCATAGCCCCCAAGCCCAGGTATTTGATGATGCCCTCACGCTGAGCAAGGATGATGACGGCAACTGGAAGTTGGGCGTCCATATTGCTGACGTGGCCCATTATGTGCCTCTACACTCCCCGATTGATCGGGAGGCGCTCAAACGCGGCATCGCGGTTTACTTGGGAGACGACATGATTCCCATGCTGCCGCCCCCCCTGTCAACCTCGCTGTGCTCCTTCATTCCCGGCAAGGATCGGCTGGCAATTTCCCTCATTGCGACTTTGAATGCCGATGGTGAAGTGCTGGAGTTTGAAGTGCAGCCCAGCGTAGTGACCGTTGACTATGCCCTCGATTATCAGCAGGCCCAGGCGATTTTGGCCCGCACCGATCAAGACGAGCTCGACAGTTTAGGGGTTAAGTCCAAGGACTTGAAAAAGCTGGAGCCGATTTTTGCCACGGTAGACGATTTGCACACCCTCAGCCAGGCTATCCGGCAGCAACGCATGGCCCGAGGCTCCTTTGAGTTGAACCTGCCAGAGCACGAATTTCCCGACGATGCGAAGGAACCGCTGGCGTCTTATGCGTCCCCCCGCTTTCAATACGACGATGAAGGGCTCTTAGGCGTCATCGTGGTCGCCTCGTCCCTCACCGCCCGGATGATGGTGACGGAGTTCATCTTGTTGGCCAACCAGCTGGTGGCCTCTCACCTCAAGGCGTTGGCGGTGCCGTCGATTTATCGTCTGCACCGCACCCCCACTACGTCGGATGTGCAGGAGTTGATGAAGCTGGCAGAAAACATGGACATCCATTTAGATTTGGCAGAGGAAGATGCCATCTATCCCATGGATTACCAGCGGTTTACGCAGCAATTTGCCGAATCGCCCTCCGAGAAGATTTTGACGTATCTGCTGCTGTCCACCTTTAAGCCAGCTTTTTACGGGATCCACCCGGATCTGCACTTTGGCTTAGCGTTGAGCGATGGTTATACTCACTTCTCGTCGCCGACGCGGCGCTATCCTGACCTGATGATTCATCGGGTGTTGCATGCACTCTTTGAGGATGGCCGCGATCGCCGCTCCACCCGGTCGAAAGATCGCGTCAATCTGCGCCACAGCAGTTGTCACGGCAACATCAATTGGAACGTCTTACCGCCTGACGTTAATAACGAACTGGAAGACTACATTAAGCGGATTGTAGGCCCCCTCAGCGAACGGGAACAACTGGCCCAAGATGCCGAAACCGATTTGGAAGGCCTGAAAAAGGCAGAATTCATGCGGGATCACACGGGTTCCGTCTTCCACGGTCTGATTACGGGCGTGCAGTCCTACGGGTTCTTTGTCGAAATCGAAGAATTGTTAGTCGAAGGACTGGTACACGTCAGTTCCCTCAAAGATGACTGGTACGAATACCGATCGCGGCAACAAAAACTCGTCGGGCGCAAAAATCGCCGTCAGTTTCGACTAGGCGATCGCGTTGAAGTCCAAGTTAAAAGTGTGGACTATTACCGCCAGCAAATCGACCTGGTGGTCGTGGGGGGGGGCAGCGAGGCCAGCGAAGATGACCTCCAAGACGACGACAACGACCCTGGTGAAGATCGCCGTCACGATGAATCTGAGTAAAAGGCTGGCCCCAACCGGGGCGAAAGGCTCGCTAGAATCAAGGCAGGCTGAGGGTAGCGAGCCAAGAGCACTGGCAGGCGCATCGCTCGCTGCGAGTCTCAGGCTGGCAGTCTCACCCCTTGCTGAGTTGTCCAGATACCACTGCGCCCGAGCAGGCTTTCCTCGGGACGTAGAGGTTGCTCCCCGGACGTTGCCTGCCTGCTGATCGTCACCCATTTATGAACACCGTTGGCACTTCATTGCCCCTCACCTTAGGGATTACCGGGGCATCCGGCCTGATCTACGCGGTCAGAGCCGTCAAATATCTGCTCGAAGCAGACATTCCCGTAGAGTTAGTGGCCTCCAAGGCGACTTACCAAGTCTGGAAGGCTGAGCAAAATCTGCAAATGCCCGGAGACGTTGTCGCCCAGGCTGACTTTTGGCGCGAGCAAGCGGGGGTGCCGATAGCGGGCAAGCTGCGCTGCCACCCCTGGAGTGATGTCGGTGCCAACATTGCCAGTGGCTCTTTCAAAACTCAAGGTATGCTCATCCTGCCTTGTAGCATGAGCACGGTGGGTAAATTGGCGGCGGGGCTCAGTTCTGATTTGCTCGAACGAGCCGCAGACGTGCAGCTTAAGGAGCGCCAGCCCCTGGTTTTAGTGCCCCGAGAAACCCCGTTGAGCCTGATTCATTTGCGGAATCTGGTGACGCTAGCGGAGGCGGGAGCGCACATCGTGCCAGCCATTCCGGCCTGGTATCATCAGCCGCAGACGGTACTCGACTTGGTGGATTTTGTGGTGGCGCGTGCCCTCGATCAGTTTGGTTTGGATTGTGTGCCCCTAAAGCGCTGGTCAGGGCCTCACCCAGACTGATTCACGCCATTTTTAGAGATTTTTGACGCGGTTTCGTTTCAGTTGGCTCCAGCCTTTGGTTAACCCCAAAAGGTTACTTCCTGGCCTCCAGGTTCCCTATTGCCAGGGGATTTGGAGGCTTTTGGCATCCCTCAGGATGGAGGGGTAGGGCGCAATCAGACCGCTAATCAACGTGAATTCGATGGAAAGCCTCAGCCTGAGCTTGTGGGTTAAGTTCCTGCTCCTTGCCAACGACAACATCAGGCTTTGAAGCCTTTCTCCCCTCGGGAGAGAGGTTTGGAGAGAGGGCAACGTCAGCCCGTCGAACTGACGCTCATCAGCAATGCTCAGAAACCCGGTGTCTGTACCGGAAAAAGCCCAATAACGTGCACTGGCCCATGCCGACACTGGGTTTTTAGCAGCTCTTGAAAGTCATGTCAGCTAACCGTTGCAGCGATTGTGAGTGACTGGTTAGGCGTGGGATGTGCCCGGTTGTGACACCGCAAGCTCAGCCGACTGATCATGAAGTCTGTGTTAACGTCAGTAATTAGAAAGATACATCTATAGCGAGATAGATGTTGGGTAAGTAGACGTATGCTGCACTTCGTCCAACGTCATACCAAAAATGATTGATTTTCGTGGCTATCCTGACTTTGCCGCTGCTAGTCAGGCAGTCCTCAAACTTTTACAACAGCGCATTGACTTTGACTTATGGATGGTCACCCGAGTCGCAGGCGATGATTGGATTGTTTTGCAAGCTGAAGACAAGAGTTATGGGGTTGAACCCGGCAAAGTGTTTAATTGGGCTGACTCCTTTTGCTCAGAAATGGTCAAGGGTAAGGGTCCCTGTATTGCTCCCCAGTCCGATGTGATTGAGGTTTACAAACATGCGCCGATTAACCAACAGGTAAAAATTGCGGCCTATATCGGGATGCCCCTGTGCGACAGAAACGGCAATTTGTTTGGCACTCTCTGTGGCATTCATCCGGAAGCTTTTCCCAATGATTTAGACGCTGAGTTGCCGCTGATTGAGGTGATTGCCCGCCTGCTTAGCAGCTTGTTAGATGCTGAGTTAAACGCCCAGAACGCCCGACGACGAGCGGAAAGAGCCGAAATTGAAGCTCAGACTGATGTCCTCACGGGACTTTACAACCGGCGTGGGTGGAACCAACTCCTCCATCTGGAAGAACTGCGGTGTCAGCAGTTTGGCTACCCTGCTAGCGTCATCGTGGTCGATCTTGATAACTTCAAAAAAATTAATGATGAGTTTGGTCACACGATCGGCGATGAATACTTGCAGCGCTTTGCCGATGTTGTGCGTCCCATGTTGCGAAAAGAAGACATTGCTGCCCGGATTGGTGGTGACGAATTTGCGATTCTGGGGGTTGAGATGGATGGTCACGGCGTTCAGGTATTGGTTAAGCGCCTTAATGTTGCCTTTGCGTCTTCTAAAATCGAGGCCTCTTTAGGCATCGCTGTGCGTAACCCTGGGGAAGGACTCATCGCGGCTTGGCAACAAGCCGATTTAGCGATGTATCGCCAAAAGCGCGATCGCAAATTGGCGGTGGAAGCCGCTGCCAATCCGCTGCCTTCACCGGAAATTCAGCGTTAGAGCTAGTGGCGATTTGCCCTCTGAACCCCTGATAGGATAGGCTTTTCTCATTAGGCTAGGTGAGTCAGAGTGTAGCTTCAACGGTGGCGATCGCAACTCATTGACAACCCATTCAGGAATGAGGATCATTTAACATCCAATTTCCGCGAAGAATAGACCTGACTGGACAAGGGACAGCCGAGACGGCTATCCCAACTCATTGACAACCCATTAAGTGGGTTGAACGCGACCTGTCAGTTGCGAACCGATCCTAAAATATCTTTCTACTAAAAAGCATGATGCTGGGGTTTCAATCCGCCAAAGAATGTTGACAAACTGAAGTTTTTCATAGGAGTGTGAGATCTTTTCGTTTTTTTTGAGCACAATAACACCAATGGAGAGCGCACACGTCTGTTGAGGCGGGTACCATACACGCGGCGAGCACGCCAGATTAGGGGCAACTATATCCATGGGCCAGTTGGACAACGCACCGAGCAACCCAATTGATGAGGGCAAGGCAGCCCGTGAGGCGCTGCGTCGAGTTTCCCAAGACCTGAGAGCGCTACAGGATGAACTCTCAGGCCAATTAAATCAAGATATTACTCGTTTGCAGGGTACGAAGCATCGACTGCTGAATGACATTGAAATTCTAGAAGAAGAATATCAGTCGCTTAAGGCCGAGGTGGAGACCCTTAAAACCCAGCACGGTGCTGAATTAAGTCGTCAGCAGTTAGCCCAGCAGCAACTCTGGGCAAAAAAGCTGGCCCAAGCCCTGGCGACCCACTTGCAAGGCCGACTGGCGCAAGACATCCATGGGGGAGCGGCGATTAACGGGACGGCTCCGAGCAACGGTTCTTTGCAAAATGCCTACCAACTGCTGTCTTCCCTCGATGCTAGCCTGAATGACACGCTACATTCGCTCCAGCAAGACCTCAACAGCTACCAAAGCTCGCTGTCGCAGCAAATCAGCCGCATGCATAGCATGGAGCAGCAGGGTGAGGCTATTTTAGATGCCCTGGTGAATCGGCTGAGCTTGCAGCTCCAAACGCAAATTGCGCGATCGCAGTCGGTGCCGACCCTGACTAATGGGCATGGCAGCAGCAACGGACAGCTCTATGGCTATCAGCAAATGCCGCTGTACGCACCAGGGGATGGCTATGGGCAGCGGCCCCTGCCTCCTTACGAGCAAGCGGAAGCTTCCCCTCATGCAGCTAATGGTGTTGCTGCTGGGGGATCTTCATCAGCAGGCACTGCCCAAACCACCAGGCCAGGGACCTCAGGCGGGGCGGCGACAGCGTTTCAAAAGGGGCTGATCTTTATCGTTTTATCCACGCTGGCACTGTCGTTCCACAATGTTTTGGTCGGCATTATTGGCTATGGGGGGCAAATTTTTGGGCGGTTTCCCATTGAGGGCATTTTCCCGCTCAATATTCCCAACTCGCTGATGCTGCTATGGCTCCGGATGCTGGTCGTATTGCCGCTGATGGGGTTAGTCGCCAGCAAAATTTATCCCAAAGCCTGGGCTGATATTCGCAACTTTTTGGGCCAAGAGGATAAACGACCGCTGTTTCAAGTCATGGCCAGCGGCAGTTTCCTGTTTATGTCCCAAGTGCTAATTTATAAAGCCATTTCCGATATTGGACCGGGCGTGGCCGTGACCCTGCTATTCATGTATCCGCTGATCACGGTGCCGCTGGCCTGGTTTTTGTTTGGCGATCGCCCTACGCCGCTGCGGGGATTGGTGATGTTTGCGATCACCATCGGGATTGTCTTTACGGCGCTACCGCGCATCAGCAGTGATCTGGCGGTGGGCACTGTGTCACCCTGGGGCGTCTTTGCTGGTCTCTTGTCCAGTGCGGCTTTTGCCCTGTATCTGGTGTCGATGCAAATCAGCTTTCGCAAGCTGCACCCGGTGCCGGTGACGTTGATCCAGTTCACGACGATCTTCGTGTTGACGAGTCTGATTCTGATCGCGGGGTCGTTCTTTGGCCTCGAAACGGCTGCGCCCAGTAGCTACTCTGGGTTGTATTTGGCGGGCATCTTACTCGGTGGACTGACGCTGCTAGGTTATTTGTTTAATAACTTTGGAGTGCGGCTGATGGGGGCGGCCCAAGCTTCGATCGTGGCCTCCAGCGGCCCGGTGTTAACTGCCGTCCTGGCTTACGTGATCACGCCAGGCGAAAAATCGACGTTGCAGTTCATTCAGTGGATTGGGGTGATTTTGGTGACGTTGGGGGTGTTGGCGCTCAGTTTGGAACGGTTGGGCAAAAAGCCAAAAGCGCCTAAAAAGGTGAATGCCTCTTAAGGGAGCGGCTCAAAAATCATGTCTCCGGTCGTAGAAGTTTGGCAATGCCAAAGGAGCTGTTTGGCTTTCCATAAGTTCCCCCGCCATCGCCGCCCTTTGAATTGAATAAGGGGGCTATTCACCGCCTACGTGAGTTCGATGCAAAGACCTAGCCTGGGATTCTGGGTTGAGTTCCTCATCCTTAGCTTAGCTAACGGAAAATCAGGGTTTGCAGCCTTTCTCCCCTTGGGAAAGAGGTTTGGAGAGAGGGCGAAATCAGCCCGTCAAACTGACGTACCGACTGGTTCTGTCCGCTCCCTCAAGCAGGAGGAATAAGGCGGTCTGGGGGGATCAGCCGGAGCATCCGATAAATACTGGCTCGTCAACCGAGAGGTTATTTTCCCACCCATCCCTAAGGAATCAGGATTTTATAAAATCCAAGTTTTGTCGGGCAGGCATCTTGCTTGCTCTTGGACAGCCGAGACGGCTGTCCACACTTAATTAAATTCCCATCCCTAAGGGCGATCGCGCTGCCGTAAAGCTTTCGCCTTGACCGCCAGGTCTTTAAAGAAGTCGGTGTCGACGATTTCTTTGACCTGTTGATTGCGTCTGGATTCGTCAATTTCGACTTTGAGCTTTTGTACCTGTTGGCGCAACTGCTGTTCGCGTTGGTAAACCTCGATCGCCATTTTTTGAAAGATCCGAGCCAGTTGGCCAATTTCATCTTGGCGAGTGCTGACTTGGCCTAACTGTTCTGGATCAAAGCTATTAGCCTCAATGTCAGCAGCGGCGCGAGCAATGCCTAAAATCGGGCGGGCCACCAACCTGTCGGCCAAGAAAACTGCCACGATCGCAATGCCACCGGTAAAGATGATAACCCCAGCCATTAGTCGCCGCTTATTGCGGTTAATGTCGGCGGTATAAGTGGATTCGGGAATGACGGTGCCCACTGTCCAGTCGAGTTGGCCGACCGGAGTCAGAAAGATGTGATAAACCTCCCCCGTCGTGGGGTCGGTGTAGACAAATCGCTGCCAGGCATCGAGTTTGCTGGTGTCAAATTCTTGATGTTGCAGGGTTTCGCTGGCATAGCGCAGCAGCGGATTTTGGACGTCGGCGAACTGAGTGAGCTGGGCCGAGGCATCATCGGCGGTTTGATCGGGGATGATTTCGGCCTTATCCGTGGAGGCGATCAGTTCCCGTTGCGAATTGATGATAAAAGTTTCTCCAGGGCGATCGCCCTGGAGCTGCGCCAAATAGTCCGATAGCTGGTTCAGTTCAATGCCGACGCCAATTACTCCCTGGGGCTCATCGTCAGCCATCACGGCTTGGGCGACGTCCAAGCCGGGAGTGCCCGTTGACCGATAGACATATACCGTCCATGAGCGACGATCCTCAGACTGCGTCGCCCCTTGATACCAGGGTCGATCGGGGGCGTAGTAAGAGGGCGTCATTTCGTACGTTTTAGACTCAGTGAACGTCAGGCCATCGGCGAGGCGCTGATAAGTATTAACGGTGGCGATCGTGGTTTGCGTGGTGGCGTCCCAATCGCGATCGTGAAAGTGCAGTTCACCGTTGGCGGTCCGTTGCGCCCCGAAAAAATCGCCGTTAGCGTCGCCGTATTGCACCCAGGTAAAGGCTGGGGTGGCAGCCAGCACATTGAGGAAGAAGAACTCACGATTTTCTGGATCGGCTAAATCGAGGAGTTCTCGTTGCAGACTACTGTCAATTAGTTGCTGGGCCGATTGGGCGTTGCTAAACAAGCGCTCGACTTCTTTGGTCGTCCCGACCGCAATCTCTTTGTTGGTCTGATCCACCATGGTTTCAATATTGCGCCGAGAGATCCATGACCAGGGCAGGTAAACCATAGTGGCGGTTGCCGTTATGGTCAGTAGCATGGCGCTCACCAGAGTCGCTTTGAGACCTAAGGTGGGGCGATGTTTGGGCGGTGGGTAAGCGATGCGAGTCATGAAGCAGAGCAATGATGGTTGGGGAGGAGCGCGATCGCCATGACGGCTAGGGCAGTTTGATGCAGCGGAGCCAGGAAACGGGTCGGGGAGAACACCTCATGGGTGAAAATGACCAGTGGTCGATGACCTGTGAAACCTCTGTTTAACCCCATGAGCGCGGAGCGAGCATCCGGAAAGATGATTCCCGGCAACCACATCCGATTCAAAGAATTCAGGATCTAGTCGACATCAGCCTGGGCTCGGAGATAACCCTGCCTTAGGTTTCCCGAATTTGTCAAAGAGTCCACTGACCAGGAGGGGCCAGGGGCGTAATTGCCTGCCACTGCGATTAAAACTTTAGTGAAGCCAATTGCAGTTTGATCAAGCCCCCATGGAGGGCTGCAGAGATGCGCCGAACAGGACCTCAAGTCTGCATGCCGCTGTTTGAATGCCGCAATTACTCAAATAACGCAACTTTGAACGCAACTTTAGTGCCGCTGAAGGGGATCGCCCACCCCACAGGAATAGGGGAAGGAACCAACGAGTAAGTCGCCGAATACACGAAAAAAGCTATGGCAGGGACAATTAGCCTTTGGAGGGCACAGCTGTCCTCGGTCCCAAACGCGACTACTCTATCCGTCTGCTGATTTCCCTGACCAAATGATTTTAGTTGATTGACCCGTCAGGCTCCCCGGAATTCCGCGAGGGTCATTTTGAGACATGGGGCGATCGCTCGATATCATGGGTGGCCTCTCTAATCTCTCGAAAGAGCTGCTCACAGGGCTTACTGGCAGGGATCACGCCTGGATTTTGGCTGGGCTAGAGCGGGATGATCGCCCATCACCGCCAAAAAGCTGCCGTAACTGGAGAATTACCTCAAGGTCTTAACCCACGACGCCGACAAAAATGTTAAGTTGCATTATCATGTTGCAATTGCCTAAACCGTTCAGTTTAATTGGGGGTCGGCGATGACCGCGCCGCATCTATCTTCTTCACAGTCTGTCTCTGGTAGCGTCGGAAACCGTCGCTCGGGGCCAAAGAATTGGTTGATTGCTGGAGGCGTCAGCGTTTTGCTGGTGGCTGGCGGCTTTTTTGTCTGGCGCTTGATGGGGCCTCGGGGACCGGCCAGCATGGGCATGCCACCGGGCGTGACCGTCCGGTTAGAGCCGGTGCAGTCCGGTACGGTGCAAGATGCCAGCGAATTTTTGGGTAGCTTGGAAGCCCAAGCGGGGGTGGTGCTGCAGCCAGAGGTGTCGGGACGTGTAACGCAGGTGTATGTCAGCGCTGGGGATCAAGTCTCCCCTGGACAGCCCATCATTTTGGTGAGTCCCGATCGCACTCAGGCAGAAGCGAATGCGGCGGCAGCGAGTGCGACAGCGGCAGCAGCGGCCCGACAGTCGGCGGCGGCGTCTCTGCAATCTTTATTGGCGCGCCGGAGTGAACTGGAAGCCGAACTCACTCTGGAAGAGGCGGAATTTAACCGCACTCAGCAGTTGGTCGAGCAAGGCGCACAATCGCAACAAGAGCTGGACTTGGCGCGCCGTGACCTGGAAGTGGCCCGAGCGACCTTGACCGCCGCACGGGATGAAATCGCCGCTGCTCAGGCCAATCTCAACCAGGCCGAAGCCGGTCTGGAGCAGGCGCGGGCCAATCAAGCCGCCGCCCAGCAAAACTTGCAAGACCGCACGGTAACCGCGCCGATCGCGGGGACGGTGAGCAATCTGGATGTCAAGCTGGGGGATTTTGTCGACACCAGCACCGTCATTACCAACATCACTGAAAACGCCACTCTAGAGCTGGATTTGCAGGTGCCGATTGAGCAGCGCGATCGCTTGCAGATTGGCTTGCCGGTGGAATTGTTGCCGGTGGAGGGGGAAACGGCGATCGCCACTGGGGGCATCAGCTTCATTGCTCCCAGCACCGATCCCGATACGCAAACTGTACTGGTTAAGGCCCGGTTTGAAAACGTGCAGGGTCGCTTGCAGGATGCCCAAAAAGTCGAGGCCCGGCTGATCTGGTCAGAGACCACAGGCGTGCTGGTGCCGACTAGCGCGATCACTCGCCTGGGAGGACAAACCTTTGTCTACGTGGCGGACGCAGGCACCGAGGAAGAACTACCCCCACCCGATGCGATGCCCCCAGGGATGCCCGCACCGGCACAGGTAGCTAGATTGCGCCCCGTACAGTTGGGCCGCATTCAGGGCAATAGCTTTGAAGTGTTGAGTGGGTTGGCCGCCGGCGAAACGATTGTGGTTTCCGGCATTTTGAATTTGCAGGACGGTACGCCAATCTTGCCTCAGTCAGAAACTGAGGAGCCGCCCCCGGAAGCAGGTGGACCTGAGCAGGCTCCTTAGTCTGCCGTTGCTGTCATTGGTTCGCGCGATCGCACCCCGTTTTTAGGAACGCTTCATGTTCGTCAATTTCTTCATCAAACGCCCGGTTTTTGCCACGGTTTGCGCGATGATCCTGCTGCTGGTGGGAGCTATCAGCATTCCGACCCTGCCGATCTCGCAGTTCCCCGATATCGCGCCCACGCAAATTAGCGTGCAGGCTAACTACATTGGTGCAGACGCGGAAACCGTCGAAAAAACCGTCACCAACCTGCTGGAACGAGAAATCAACGGCGTTGAAGGGCTGCGCTACATGACCTCTAGCAGCAGCAACAGCGGCACGACGGCGATCACCGCCACCTTTGACTCCAGCCGCAACAAAGACATCGCCGCCGTTGATGTGCAAAACCGCGTTTCCCTGGCGGAGCCCCAGCTCCCCGAAGCAGTCCTGCAAACCGGCGTCACCGTCAGCAAGGAGAGCAGCAACATCCTGATGGCGATGAGCGTTTACACCACCGACGGTGCCTATGACGACATCTTTTTAAGTAACTACGCTGACCTCTACATCGTGGATGCCCTCCGCCGGGTGAATGGCGTCGGTAATGTGGTGATTTTTGGGGAACGGACCTACGCGGTACGGCTCTGGTTGAATCCCCAGCAACTGGCGAGCCGCAATTTAACGCCGCAAGACGTGGTGGATGCCCTGCAAGAACAAAACGTGCAGGTTGGGGCCGGCCAACTGGGGCAGCCTCCCGCCGATGAATCGCAGCAATTTCAGATTGACCTGCGGGCCGTCAGCCGCTTTCAAAACATTGAGGAATTTGAAAACCTCATCATCAAAACGGGTGACGATAGCCAACTGGTGCGGTTTAGTGATGTCGGTCGGGTCGAGCTAGGAGCCGAAAACTACGGTACCTTCCTGCGATTTCGCGGGCAGGAAGCGATCGGTTTAGGGATTTACCAGCTCCCCGGCAGCAACGCCCTGGAGGTCGCTCGGGGCGTCAAGGCTGAGATGGCGCAGCTAGCCGATCAGTTTCCCCCAGGGATGGAATACGGCATTGGCTTTGACACTACCGACTATGTGGAACAGTCCCTCACCGAGGTGGTGTGGACGCTGGTGCAAGCGGTGGTGCTGGTGGTGCTGGTGATTTTCATCTTTTTGCAAGACTGGCGCACCACGATTATTCCGGCGGTGACGATTCCCGTGGCGCTGATCGGCACCTTCGCCATTGTGAAAATCTTTGGCTTTTCCATCAACAGCTTGACGCTGTTTGGCCTGACCCTGGCGACGGGGATGGTGGTGGACGATGCGATCGTGGTCGTCGAGGACATCGCCCGTAAAATTCAGGATTTGGGGATGCCTCCCGCGCGCGCGGCGATCGCAGCCATGCAAGAACTGACAGGGGCGGTGATTGCCACCTCACTGGTGCTCATGGCGGTGTTTATTCCCGTCGCGTTTTTCCCCGGCACAACGGGGGCGCTGTATCGGCAGTTTGCATTGACGATCGCCTTTGCGATCGCCCTGTCCACCTTCAACGCATTGACCCTGACCCCGACTTTATCGGGGCTGCTGCTGCGCCAAAAGCCGCCCATGGGGGGCTGGTTGGGAGCCATCTTTAACCGCTTTAACCACTTTTTAGACTGGCTGCGACGCAGCTATCGCCGCACTCTGGAACTATTGAATGCGGTGAAACCGTTGGTATTGGCTGGGTTTGTGGCGCTGTTGGTGATCACAGGTTGGCTCTACCGTTCGGTCCCCTCCGCCTTTTTACCCGACGAAGACCAGGGCTACTTCATCACCATTTTGCAGGGGCCAGAGGGTGTTTCCCTGAGCTACACCAGCGAGGTGATGCGGCAGGTCGAAGAGGACATTCTGGCCTTACCCGGCGTGCGGGCCACGTTTGCGGTGGGGGGCTTTAGCTTTTCGGGCAGCACGTCGAATACGGGGGTCGTGTTTACCACGCTAGAACCCTGGTCCGAGCGGGGACCAGGGGAGTCGGCCCAGGCGTTGATTGGTCAGCTATTCGGCAAATTTTCGCAGATTACCGAAGCCCGCGTGTTGCCGGTGAATCCGCCCGCGATTCAAGGGCTGGGACAGTTTGGCGGCTTTCAGTACCAGTTGCAAGACCGCCGGGGCAATCTGGGCATCAACGCCCTGGTGGAAAAAATGGGGGAACTGTTGGGGGCTGCCAACCAAAATCCCAATTTGCAAAACGTTTTTAGCACCTATTCCGCCGCGACACCCCAGATCTTGGTGGAGGTGAATCGCGATCGCGCGAAAGCTCTGGATGTCAATATTGACAATATTTTTGGCACCCTGCAAACCTACATCGGTTCGCGCTATGTCAACGACTTTACCCAGGGCCAGCGGACCTATCGAGTGTATGTGCAGGCCGATCAGCAGTTTCGCGCAAACCCAGACGACATCGACAAACTCTACGTGCGCTCCGAACGGGACGAAATGATCCCGCTGGGCAATTTGGTGACGTTAACCACCACCACGGGCGCGCAAACCATCAACCACTACAACCTGTTTCGGTCGGTCGAAATCAACGGTGCTCCCGCTCCTGGGGTGAGTTCAGGGATTGCGCTAGACACCATGGAGGAAATTTCGGCCCAGGTGTTGCCTCCCAGTATGGGCTTTGAGTGGTCTGGCTCCTCGCTGGAGGAAATTGAGTCGGGCAACCAGGCCCCGATCATTTTTGGTCTGGGGTTGGTGTTCGTCTTTCTCGTGTTGGCGGCTCAGTATGAGAGCTTTGTCGACCCGGTGGTGATTCTTTTTGCGGTGCCGCTGGCGGTGCTGGGGGCGCTGCTGGCTCAGACCTTGCGCGGACTGCCCAATGATGTGTACTGCCAGATTGGTCTGGTCATGCTGATTGGGCTCGCCAGCAAAAACTCCATTCTGATTGTGGAATTTGCCAATCAGTTGCGGGCCGAGGGGCTGCCCATCGTGAAATCGGCCTTTGAAGCCGCAGAACAGCGAATGCGGCCGATTTTGATGACGGCAATTTCGACTTTGAGCAGTATCTTTCCCCTGGTCATTGCGACGGGGGCGGGGGCGGGCAGTCGTCAATCCTTGGGCACTGCCGTATTTGGGGGCATGTTTGTGGCGACGTTCTTGAGCTTGTTCATCGTGCCGATTTTGTATGTGGTGATTAAGCAACTCAGCGATCGCTTCTTTGGGGGCCGCCCCCCTCATGACGGCTATTTCTCCGGTTCTGGGGAGGCGCACCAACTCGTGTTGCCGACGACCCTCAATCGGGAGCCCTAACCCCTGTCTCAGGGGCTGAATCCCCCGAGTGGTAGAATCTTCCGTGGATTGAGTCGGGACCTTGACTCGGGGTATGGGATTTGATTCGAGCCACCTTTTCCTAGTAGGATGCAGTGATGCGTAACGCTGTAGAGAACTTTAGCTGGACGACCCGTGCGTAAGATTGTCATTGCTGGAAATTGGAAAATGAACAAAACCCAGGGAGAGGCGCTGACGTTCCTCCAGGGGTTTATGGATCACCTCACAGAGACGCCCGAAGATCGGGAAGTCGTCCTCTGTGTGCCATTCACGGCGCTCGGAACGTTGTCCAAAAATCTGCATGGTAGCCGGATGATGCTGGGCGCTCAAAATATCCACTGGGAAGATGAAGGGGCTTACACGGGCGAAATTGCGGGAGACATGCTGACGGAAATCGGCGTCCGCTACGTCATCATCGGTCACAGTGAGCGCCGCCAGTATTTTGGCGAGACTGACGAAACGGTGAATCAGCGACTGATCGCGGCGCAACGGCATGGACTGATCCCCATTTTGTGTGTGGGTGAAACCAAGCAGCAGCGCGATGCCGGTGAGACTGAAGGGATCATTGCGGCGCAGCTCAGCAAAGATTTAGTCGACGTGGACCAGAGCCGTTTGGTGATTGCCTATGAACCGATCTGGGCGATCGGTACCGGCGACACCTGTGAGGCCCCTGATGCCAACAAGGTGATTGGCAAAATTCGTGAGCAGTTGGACCACAAAGCTGTGCCCATCCAATACGGCGGCTCTGTCAAGCCGGGTAATATTGACGAAATTATGGCTCAACCGGAGATCGATGGTGTGCTTGTCGGCGGGGCGAGCCTACAACCTGACAGCTTTGGCCGCATCGTCAATTTTCAATAACCGGAGTTTGGGTTAAGCCAAAACTGCCTGGTTTCCTTTGCTAAGGCTGGCGCGAGACCTAACGGCCTTGGCGGCATCATTCTGCCGCTGGAGTTTCAAGATTGTTGGGGTCTGCTGGGGGCTGACAGAGTGCCTGAATGTCGGGATCGGCTTGGCTGTTGTGGACCAGGTAATTCTCTAGCCAGTTGCAACTGCTGGCTAACAAGGCATCCAGGTCTTCCATACCCTCCCGTTCCCAAATTAAAATGCGACCATCGCTGCTGGCTGAGATCAGGGATGCCCCAGTCGGATCGACAGCAATATCACGCACGCCCTGGGTGTGTCCGGACAGGGTCGAAATGAGATTGCCCTTGAGATCCCAGATGCGAATCGAGTTATCGTTGCTAGCCGTGATGAGATATTGGCCATCTGTACTGAAGACCACCGAGAGCACGCCATCTTCATGACCTTCGAAGGTGGTGAGGAGTTCGCCGGTGCTGACTTGCCAAAGTTTGACGGTGTTGTCGTAGCTGGCAGTGGCTAATAGGCTGCCATCGGGGCTAAAGGTGCCATCCAAGACCCAACTCTGATGCCCTTGTAAAATCCGGGGCTCGGCGATCGCCAGGTCGGCCACGGACCAGATCTGGGTGAGGTGATCCCAACCGGTGGTGACCAGGGATTGACCATCGGGGCTAAAGTTGACGCCAAAGGCCCCATCGCGATGGGCTTCGCGGGTGGCTAATAAGGTGCCGTCGGTGCGCCAGAGGCGGAGGGTATGGTCTTGGCCCACCGAGGCGACTAAATCGCCGTCAGGATGAAAGGCGACCCCATTGACTGGCCCCGCGTGTCCTTCAAGGATCTGAACCGTGGGCGTATCGGACTGAAACTGTTGCCAGAGGCGCACCGTGCCATCACTACTAGCGGAGGCGAGGCGATCGCCGACGGGACTCACCGCCACGGCATTCACGGAATTTTCGTGACCAGTCAAAGTTTTACGGAGACGGTCGTCTTCTTGCCAGAGGCGCACGGTACCATCGACGCCGCCAGAGATAATGAGGGGGGAATGGGGCGAAACCGCCACGCTCTTGACCGCTCCCTGGTGCCCCAATAACACATGCAAGTTATCGCGCTGCAAATCCCACAGCCGAATGGCGCGATCGCCCCCCGACGTCGCAATCATGTTGCCGTCGGGTTTGATGGCGAGGGCGGCGATGAGGCCCGTGTGCCCCACTAAATTGGCGGCAGAGGTGCCATCGAGCTTCCAGAGGCGCACGACTTTGTCATCGCCAACGGTAATCAGTTGTTCACCATCGGGGGTGAACTGCACATTATAAATTGGCCCCTGATGGGCCGGAAACGCACGGATCAAGGATTGGTCGGCCACCTGGTGTAGCCGCACCTGCTGGTCAACGCCAACGGCGGCCAGAGTCTGACCATCGGGACTGAGGGCGAGGGCGTTAAGGGCCAAAGGCGAGCTTTGGAACTTGGCGAGGGGCTGCCCGGTGGCGTCCCAGACATAAATGTTGCCCTGCTCGTCCCCCGCGATAATCTGATCGGCAGAGGTCCACAACAGGGCTTGAAATCCCCCGACGTCGCCGGTCAGCGTCGTCACCAGGTCGCCCTCGCGAGTCCAAATTTTGACGGTGGCATCTTCGCTAGCCGTGGCGAGGCGATCGCCCTGCGGCGAAAACGCGACGGCACGGGTTGTCTGGGGGTGCACCTGCCAGGTGTCAGAAAAGGTGCCGTCGGGACTCCGGAGGTGCAGAAACCCATCAACATCAACGGCGGCCAGCCGATCGCCCTTGGGCGCAAAGGCTAAATCCAGCAGGGGACGGTCACCCGACTCCAGCACTTGCAGCAGCTGACCGTCGAGGCCCCACAGGCGAATATCGCCATCAGCACTGACCGAGGCCAACATTTGCCGATCGGGACTAAAAGCAACCTGCCAGACGGTGCTGGTATGCCCTTCTAGCCGATTGCGCTCGCGCACCCAAAACAGGGCTTGCTGTAAAGCGCTGATCACCTGCGATCGCAACTCCGGCGTTTGTTGCTCGGGCTCTAAAGACTGAAACAACTGCCCCGCTTGCGTTGCGGATAGGAGCGCATCAAATCGCTGATCGGACAGAAACAAGGCTTGCGCCGACTGGTTCAGCGCCTTGAGTTGCGATTGTTCTGCTAGCTTTTGCGCCTGTTGGGCCTGCCGCGACAGCCCCCAACTCGTAATGCCCATCGCCACCGCTAATACTGAAATCGCCGTTACGAGTTGCAACCACCGTTGTTGGCCAGCCATGGCCGCGATTTGGCGTTTTAACTCGGCGTCGCGGGCAGCAGCTTCAACCTCTGCACTCGCGATGACATACTGATGATGCAGCGCCGTGGGTCGCGGTTCCTGATCTTTGCCCTGGGCCAGATAGCGATTGGCTCTCTCTAGATCGGCCCCCCGCAACAGATAGCTGCTATCGCGATGGTTGCGATCCCACTCCAGCGCGCGCACCAACAGTCGGGTATGAGTACGAACGTAGTCCAAATCCTGGTCTAGGGCTTCCAGCAGGCCCTTAAAGCCCTTCTGAAAGTCATCTTGAGGACGCAGAAAGATCCAGTTGAGGCGGGCGAGTTCGGAATGCACCAAATCGGGCTGCACATCTTGGCACATGACGGGCACCAGCCGCTTGTTATGTTTCAGGGCTTCTTCGATTTCTTGACCACAGACTTTAGATGCCACCGAGTCAGGACTGAGCACAAAGACAAACGTATCGGCCAGTTCAATCCCTAGCTGAATTTCTTGCCACCAGTCCACCGCAACTGGAATGTTTTCCCAATCTACCCAAACCTCTCGTCCGGTGGCTTCTAGCGCTCCATATAGTTCCTGCACAAACTCCTTATTGCGGCGGGAATAGGAAATGAAAACGTTGGCTTGCTTGGTGTCGCTGTCCAGAACTTTCCAGACATCGGTGGGCATTTGTCGCCCGGTTTTGGGGGCCAGCTTCACGCGGTAAAAAACCTCTGCCCCCCGCTCGATGGTTTTCAGCAGGCCCTCGCGCGTCAGGGCATCTAAACTGGCCTGCACCTGCGGCAGGGGTTGGTTCAAGTTGTCGGCAATGGTTTGGGCATTGGCTTCATAGTGGCGCAGCAACCAGTTGACCAGCGATTGCTGCTCTGGCGGCATGGTTAAAATATCAGCCACCTTGAGGCCCGGCAGCCGCGATCGCCGTCCCGTCGACTTACCTTTTAGTAGCGCATCTAGCGCGTCTTCTCCCATGAGCACTCCTGATGGCTGATGCTGCAGTCAGCCAAATCGCCCTGATTCCCGGCTGCAACTGCTCTGATTTTTATCATATTTGAGGGAATCTACCCTTTTCAGTAGACGGTTTTAATGATCCGCAAGGGGGAGCAACACCCTCTGGACCCCACAGCACAAAAGTGCCAATTTCCCTTTACGGAATGCAAATGACACCAGTATTGCTCAACGGCAACCGACCGCCTCGACGTGCCTGATGTCTACCCCCGTAATATCTACCCACTTATCATCACTGATTACGGAGCGGCGACGGCCATGCTCGACACCTGATGGGCTCTATTCCATTAACAAAATCTTGAGATCTTGGATAAAGTCCTCGGGGCGATTGTCGAGATCGATCGCGGTGAGCAGGTCGTCTGATTTATCGATCAACTTGGCGAGTCGAGGGTCTTCGATCGCTTTGCCTTCAACCACCTTGTAACGCAGGGCTTTGACAATGTCGTCGGCAATGCGTCCGCTGCCGGCAACGATGACGATCTCCCGTCCGGCGGCCACACTAGCATAGGCATCTTGTACGGTCACAGAGCCCCCGTTAATCAAAATCGTCATGGATTCATGACGATTTGACAGGTGAGTGGCAATTTCTGAAATCCAGGGAGACTCGTCGCCCCATTGCTCTCCTGGGACGAGAAGGCAATGGGTGTGGTTGGGTTCCAGGGTCGAGGCGTCGGGGTGATCGACCGGGTTGTCAGGCAGGTTGACCAGCGATCGCGGCGCGACCCCAATCAGCGGAAAGTCGCCATTGATCGCGGTGCGGGCCTTGCCCATGAGCCGCATGACCCCCGCATCGGTACCGCCATCAATTACATAAAGCTGCATTTCTTGCGCGAGGGGAGCCAGCACCCGATGAAACAGGCCATCGAGTTGAGTTTGTTGATCATCATCCAACCCACTCGCTCCGCCGACAATCACCAAGGTCATCCGCGGTTCTGCCAACCCCGTATCGTTGAGAAATTGCACCACGTCATCAATTTGCTCAACTAATCCAACCTGCACCCCTGGGTGATGAGGACTTTCGGGTTCTTGTAATTGATAAATCTGAACGGGAGATGGCATATATTCAAGAACGGCGCATAAATAACAAAGAGGCGGTGCCGCATATTTTCCCATCGGAATCCCAGCCTGAAGACTCCAAAGGCGGCGGCAAATCACCCTAACTTAGCCTCAAAATGCCCATTTGGCTGGTGTGAATCTGCACAGATTTAAGAATCAATGGTACCGAAACATGCCTCAAAAGGGGTGGCAATGCTCCCAGAGATTGAATGATTGCAACGTTGTTTGAAGCTGGAGGCCCAGCCTTTGCGCCGTCTGGATGGGGCCGATCGCGCCAACCAGAATCTTGCCGCCGCCCTTGAAGCCCTCATGGATTGAGCCGGATCGCTGAATCATAAGCATCCAAATAGCGCCACTGACGTTTGCCGATTGCTTCACTGGCGACAGCGATCGGTCAGCCGTAATCACGTTTCGCCTGCCGCATGAGGGCAATAGCCCGTACTATGATGTGAATGAAAGCTTAACTTTTGTAAATATTTTGACTTCGGCTGTCAGATCCCCCCAAATAATTTCCCCTCCGTCTGCCTGGTTTGCCCTCGATATCCTCTGGCAGGGCGGCGGCACCGTCGTCAAGAGCGGACTTCCCCATGACCAGCTGTCTCCGGCCTGGCAAATTTTGTTGTTGGGGGATGGTTCGCCGACGCGGCATTTACAGCTATTGACGCGCGATCGCACGGAGGTTGACGTCATCGATATGTCGGCCATCGGCCTGGATCTGGACAACGCCCCGCAAATTATTGAGGCTGTTCCTGGTCCCCGGTTGCGTCGGCAGGTCTGGTTGCGTACCGCCTCGGGGCAACGTCTGGCCTATGCCACGTCCTGGTGGGAAGCCAGCCATGTCGACGAATATCTGCAAAACCGCTCGCTGCCGATTTGGGCCAGCCTCACCCGCATTCGAGCCGAACTGTACCGTGACATTCGCGGCATTTACTATGGTCACTCCCAACCGCTCGAAATTGCCTTTGGCGAACGCGGCCCCTTTTGGGGACGGCATTACCTGTTTTGGCACAACGGTAAACCCTTAACGCTGATTTACGAAGTTTTTTCGCCCTACCTCACGCGCTATCTCGGACCCACGCGAGCTGAAGTGGCCCCAGCCGATTGAGGGACGGCGATCGCCGCTTTGCCTCTACCAGCTTCACGACGGTAAAGGACTTCAGGACTTTGACGGCCTCACACCTGGCTAAATTGCGGTTGGCAGTGCTGCTCCGGCCATAGCCGGTGAACAGGGTGATCGGCCCGACCAGGATTTTGTGCGATTGGCGGAGCGATCGCGATCGCCGCTGCCCAATCACCCTGATGACGCCGAGCTGGGACCAGGGGCAGGCGTTCGTCGCTCCAGCGTTTCACCACGGGTTGCACGGTTTGCCAGTGATACGTGTGGGGGGAGATGTGGCTAGCGAGGGCGATCGCCGCTGCCTGATCCGTCGGTGTGCCCCGTGCCCAGGTGTATCGAGCTTGGTTCCACAGGCGCACAGCGTCGCGCTCGGCTTCGATCTGACGGGCCAGGGCGTCTGGCAACGTTAACGGGGCCGCCGGGTGGTCGAGGGCTTGCAGTTGCCAGAGCACCTGATACGCGGTGGCCCAGTCGTAGTTTTGTAAGGCTGCCTGTGCCGCTTCGTTGAGCGTTGCTGCCAAGGCGGTCTGAGGTTCGCGCAGATGCCCGAGCAAAGTCTGAGCAGCCTCAAAGTGGGGACTGGTGGAGGGCACCTGGGCCGCCAAAGCGATCGCCTGGGCCCAATCTTCCTCAGTTTGTGCCCGTTGGGCCTCTTGCAGTACCGAGGTCGACCATTGCGCCAGTAAATCCTGGCCCTCCGCCAACAGGGGCTCGGTCGGGGGCCAACTGCCCACCCAGTGGAGGCCGTACGCTCTGGCGGCATGATCGCCCGTCGCGATCGCGGTTTGCAGGCAAGTTAACTGCTCGCGGGTCGAGCCGCCGACCCCAAGCTCAGTGCAGTCTGGCTCTGGCGGCAACGTCGCTAGCTGGGTCATCCCCACTAGGGCAATGCTGCTGGTGATGCCGGTCACCACTGCGAGCCCTGTAAGCCAATTGTCGGTAAAGCCAAACAGGGTGGCGGCGATTGGCTCCAAGACGTTGGCTGAAGCGGCGGCGGGGGCAGTTTCTTCCACCGTTTCGGCGCTCCCCTCCCAGCGGGTAGCGGGGCTTAGCGGCGGCGATTGCAGGAACCGTTGCCAGCCTTCCAGGGGAGCCGACAGTGGCAGCATCCCGTTACCAACGTTAGCGGCAAGATGGGGACCAGCAGACAACATGAGCAACATCGTGAAGGGGCCTGTTTCACTTTTCACCGCCAGTCAGAGTTTCCCGGATCACCGACGCGATCGCCCTCAAATCTGGATAATTTGTGTGCGGCAGGTTGGGCCGAGAGATAATTGATTGATTGATATTGACAGATGAGGTTGCCTGAGGAGGAGGCGATCGGACGGACGCCTGCGCGATCGCCCACCCGAAATCCACTGGCCGACATTAAAAACGCTGGAAGAGTGCCCCTGGAATACCGCAAAATTTATCTAGACCGTTGTCGGGCGGCTCGCGGTACATCCTGAGGCACGGGCGTCAATGAGGACGAGGACGGGCAAAGGTTCCAAAGATTAACTACTCATCTCATCCATTCCATTACAGATTCACAGAGAGCCATATCGTGCAGATTCATGCTGATTTAAGTCAACGAGCGGTTATGTTGAGCGCTGACCTGCCCTGGGTCGACTCGCCGATGCCGGGGGTGCAACGCCGCATGTTAGAGCGCGACGGCGCAGAAGTCGCCCGAGCCACTTCTCTGGTGCGCTATGCGCCTGATAGCCACTTCTCGGCCCACACCCATGGCGGCGGCGAAGAGTTTTTGGTGCTGGCGGGGGTGTTTTCGGATGAGCACGGCGATTTTGGTCCGGGCACTTATGTGCGTAACCCCGTGGGCTCTCGCCATACGCCCTACAGCAAAGACGGGGCCACCATTTTGGTGAAGCTGTGGCAAATGGATCCCGCCGACCAGCAGCCGGTGACGGTTGATACCGCCCGAGCCGCCTGGCAACCGGGTTTGGTCGCGGGGCTGACAGTCTTGCCCCTGCATGCCTACGGTACGGAACAGGTGGCGCTGGTGAGATGGGCTCCGGGCACGCAGTTTCAGCCCCATCGTCACTGGGGCGGGGAAGAAATCTTCGTTCTGGAAGGCACTTTTGCCGATGAGGATGGGCTATATCCCCAGGGCACCTGGTTGCGCAATCCGCCAGGCAGCATCCACACGCCCTTTAGTGACGAAGGCTGCCTGATTTATGTAAAAACGGGACATCTGTCTAGCGCAAATTTCCAAGGAGGGGTGGCATGACATCGGTGCGCGTGGTATCCGACGGCTCCCGTTTCGGCCAAGCGATAACGATTCGGCAGTTTCAGATGACGGCGGATGAGCCGCCATCGGTGGGGGGCGATGATGCTGGCCCGACGCCGATGGAGTACATCTTGGCGGGGTTGGGCTCTTGTAAAGCCATGACCCTGCAAATGTACGCTGAGCGGAAGGGCTGGCCCCTAGAGCAGGTCACGGTGGAGCTGAGCTATGAGGCCCACCAGGGGGAATACCGGATGGAGGCGCAACTGACGCTCAAAGGCGATCTGGATGACGCCCAACGGCAACGCCTGCGAGAGATTAGCGATCGCTGCCCGGTGCATAAAATGCTGACGGCTCCGGTGCAAATTCAAACGGCATTGGTGGCGGCCACCGCGACTGATTGACCTCGGTACGGACGGTCGATTTGCGCCACACTAGAACAGGATGAAAATTAGGAGCGATCGCAATGGCGTGGCGTGAGGTATCGGGTAACTGGCTGTATATTCCGCAACGACCCCGAGCCATTATTCATTTTTTGGGTGGGGCGTTTGTGGCGGCAGCCCCCAACGTGACCTACAAGCTGCTGTTAGAAGCGATCGGACGACGGGGCTATGTGATTGTGGCGACGCCCTTTGTGAATACGTTTGACCACAAAGCGATCGCCCAAGAGGTACTCGTGACCTTTGACCAGGCGGTGCACTATTTGGAAAATCACATCACACTAAAGCGACTGCCGATTTACGGACTGGGACACAGCATGGGCTGTAAGGTGCACCTGCTGATCAACAGCCTGTATGAGGTAGAGCGAGCGGGCAACATTCTGATGGCGTTTAACAACTACTCGGCGCGGCGATCGATTCCCTTTCTTGAGCAGGTGATGGCGTTTACCCCTGCCCGTGAGGTCATGGCCACCATGGAGTTTATCCCCTCACCCGAAGAAACCCTGGAGTTGATCGATCGCTACTATCCGGTGGAGCGCAATTTGCTAATTAAATTCCGCAAGGATGAAATCGACCAGACCCGCCCACTGCATGAAGTGCTGTATCATCACTTTCCAAAGTTGACGAGTGTGCAAATCTTGCCGGGCACTCACACGACCCCCATGGCGCAAGACATTCCCTGGCAGCCTGGCAGCCAATTTAGTGCCTTTGATGCGGTCGGGCAGTTCGTCAGGCAAGAATTCACCCGCGACTTTCGCCAGCTAGAAGAAGTCATCTTGATGTGGCTAAACCCGCTGGGAGCCATGCGATCGCGCCAACCCCGCTAGGGGGGCGATCAGCAACCCGGTTTCTGGCAGTGCTGACCGCCAAGATTAGACTTTTCCCGAACAGAAACCAGGTTGCCAGCCAGGCTGCACCGATGCGATAGGGCTTTCCTGGCGGCCCACCAACAGGCGGCACCAGCGCTGATCGGCGATTAATCTGGCCGCTCATTGCCGCCTCCCGGAATGCGTCGGTCCCATTCCGTAGCATCCTCTATGGCTTGATGGGAGATGTTCATTTTTTTCTCAAAAGGCCGAAAATACCCAGCCTTGAGCGGTGCTGTCAATATGGGCATACTGAAGCCGGACGTCTGATATTGCCGGTTGCATCTATCCGTTGCCATTCCCCTCACTGATTTTGTTGAGGTGCTCAATTGACTGCTCGCTGCGACCGACAGGCCGCCTCCCTGCCCTGGGTGGCCCTGCCCCTAAGCTCTATGACTCATCCTCCGGTAGAATCTGGCCCCCATCTCCTCCTGATTGATGCCCATGGCTATCAGCAAACGCCGCTGCTGCAAGCGCTAGCGCACGAAGGGTTGACGGTTCACCTGGTGGGGAATATCGCCGACGCCTGGGCCGGCATCCAAGACTGGACCCCGCCGGTCGTGTTAGTCAATGTGCAATCGATGGCCGCCGCTGGTTATGAGTTTTGTCAGCAACTCCAAGCGACGCCGCAGACCGCCGAGATTCGGGTGTTGTTTATCGGGCCTGGCGGGGATAAGCGCGATCGCTTGCGAGCCTTTGAGGTGGGCGGGGTCGATTTCATCAGCATCCCCTACTGGCCGGAAGAGGTGGTGGCGCGACTGCAACTCCACCTGTCGCCCGAACCAGCCCAGCAGCGGCTGAAACATCAAGCCCGGCAGGCGATCGCCCACCGGGGCTACTCTCCCCTGTTAGCCAATTTGCAAAAAACGCTGCATCAGCAGGCCCTGAAGCTGAAAGCGCAGAATACGCAATTGCAGCAAGAAATTCATGAACGCCACGAAGTGGAACAAGCGCTGCGTCACGAGCAACAAAAATCTGAGCAATTACTGCGCAACATTTTGCCGGAAGCGGTGGTGACGCAATTGAAGCAGTTTCAGGGATCCCTCGCCGAGCGGTTTGACGAGGCTACGGTGCTGTTTGCCGACATTGTGAACTTTACGCCCCTGGCAGCACAGTGCAGCCCTCTGGAACTCGTCAATTTGCTCAACCAGATCTTTTCGGAATTTGATCGCCTGGCCGACACCTATCATCTGGAGAAGATCAAAACCATTGGCGATGCTTACATGGCCGTCGGGGGGGTGCCGTTGCCGCTGGCCGATCACGCGATCGCGGTGGCTGATATGGCCCTGGCGATGCAGATCGCCATTCAGGAATTTAGCCGCGATGGCGAGCTGCCGCTAGAGCTGCGGATTGGCATCAATACCGGCACCGTGGTCGCTGGGGTCATCGGCATCAAAAAGTTCAGCTACGACCTGTGGGGCGACACGGTCAATGTGGCTAGCCGCATGGAATCCCATGGCCTGCCGGGCAAAATCCAAGTCACTGAAGCGACTTATCGCCGTCTGGTGCACCAGTTTCGGTTTGAGCCCGCCCAGGAGATTGACATCAAGGGCAAAGGCCCCATGCGCACCTATTATTTGCACAGCCGATTATGAGCGTCGGCGCGGGGCACCCTCGCGATACACTATTGAAGTTTGGGCGTTCGTAGGGGCTTTCCCAGGCATCGGCATGGACCGACTTGACCGGCTCCCACGCTGACCTGAGCTCTCTAGGCAAGTCCCCACCTGCAAGCAGACGACATCGAGGTTATGGCAACGTTTCTATTAGAAGTCGGGACCGAAGAACTCCCCGCCAGCTTTGTAGCAGAAGCGCTGGCCCAGTGGCGCGATCGCATTCCGGCAGAGCTGGAAGAAGCGTTTTTGACGCCGGGGGACATTCGCTACTACGGCACCCCCCGCCGGTTAGCTCTGCTGTTAATCGACCTCCCTGAGAAGCAGCCCGATCGCGAAGAAGAGGCCAAAGGCCCACCGGCCAAAGCGGCGTTCAAAGACGGCAAACCCACCAAAGCGGCGGCAGGGTTTGCGCGGTCGAAAAACGTCAGCGTAGAAGACCTGGAAATTCGTGAGACGGACAAGGGCGAGTTCGTCTTTGTGCAGCACCAGATTCCCGGACGACCGGCGGCGGAACTGCTGCAGGAATGGGTGCCCCAATGGGTTTTGGGCCTGGAAGGCAAACGGTTTATGCGCTGGGGTGATGGCGACCTGAAGTTTCCCCGCCCGATTCGGTGGCTGGTGACGCTGCTGGACGATGCGCTGATTCCCCTAACGCTGGCAAACGGGTCAGAAAAGTGCGAGAGCGATCGCGTCACCCAAGCGCACCGCGTCCTGCATCCTGAACCGATTACCCTACGGCAGGCCCAGGATTACGTCACGGCCCTGCGAGAGGCGTTTGTTGAAGTGGATGTCGAGCAGCGCCAAAGCCAGATCAAGGCGGCGGTGGAAAAGGCAGCGGCGACCATAAACGGGGTGGCCCGGATCGACGCCGATTTGCTCCGCGAGGTCGCCAACCTGGTGGAATGGCCGACGGCTGTCGTCGGTGAGTTTGAGACGGCATTTCTGGAGCTGCCCGCCGAAGTCGCCATCATGGAAATGGAGAGCCACCAGCGCTACTTTCCGGTGCTGGCGGCGGCGGCCTCGGACCAACTCTTGCCCTACTTCGTCACCGTGTCCAACGGCGACCCCAAAAAGTCTCAGCTCATCGCTGAGGGCAACGGTCGGGTGATTCGGGCGCGGCTCTCCGACGGCAAGTTTTTCTTCGATGCCGATCGCGCCGTTGCCCTCGACACCTTTGTCACCAAGCTCGATGCGGTGACGTTTGAAGAACGGCTGGGCTCCATGGGCGCGAAGGTCGATCGCCTCGCAGCGATCGCCGCCCTGATCGCCGACCAGCTAGCTCTAGACGAAACTGCCCGGCTGCACCTGCACCGAGCCGCGCACCTTTGCAAAGCTGACCTCGTCACCCAGATGGTGGGCGAGTTTCCGGAGTTGCAGGGCATCATGGGCGAAAAATACGCCCGCCACAGCGGCGAACCTGAGCCCGTCGCCGTCGCGATCGCCGAACATTACCTGCCCCGTGGGGCCACCGATCGCCTACCCCAAACCCTGATCGGTCAAGCCCTGGGCATGGCCGATCGCCTCGATACCCTGGTCGGCATTTTCAGCCTGGGCATGTTGCCGTCCGGTTCGTCCGACCCTTTTGCCCTGCGTCGCGCTGCCAATGCGATCGTTACCGTCACCTGGGATGCCAACCTCAACATCAACCTCCACGCCCTGCTCGACCAGATTGTCAGCGCCTTTGTGCAGAATCCTGACCTGAGCATAGACAGCGACGAGCCGCTGCGATCGCAGCTCCAAGACTTCTTCCTCCAGCGAGTGCAAACCCTACTGCAAGATGATCTGCACATCGACTACGACCTGGTGAATGCCGTCCTGGGCGACAATGACCCCGCTTATGCCCAGCGAGCGCTGATGGATTTACTCGACGTGCGCGATCGCGCCACCTACCTGCAAGCCATCCGCCAAGACGGCACCCTCGCCAACATTTACGAAACGGTGAACCGGGCCGCCCGTCTGGCCGCCCAGGGCGATCTGGGCACCGCCCCCCTCGACCCAACTGCTGTCGTGGATCCCGATCGCTTTCAGCAAGATTCTGAACGGGCCTTTTACGCCGCCCTGCAAGCGCTCTTACCCCAAACCCAGACCGCCCAGCGCGATCGTGATTATCAGCAACTCGTCACGGGTTTGGAAAATGCCGCCCCTATTGTCAGCCGCTTCTTCGACGGTCCCGACAGCGTCCTCGTGATGGACAAAGACCCCGCTATCCAGCAAAATCGATTAAATCTGCTGGCTCTGCTGCGCAACCATGCCCGCGTGCTGGCGGATTTTGGGGCGATCGTGAAGGGATAAGGTTTGGGGAGGAGTGGGGGTCGGGTAATGGGTATCGGGTGAGCATTGCCCACCAGCCTTGATTCAGCGCCATTTACCCCGGATTAAGAGTTTAGAACTCTGCTCTTATCAATTGAGGGTTGGAAGCAGGAGCCCGATTCTGCTCAATCGCCAAGAGATCGCCGCTTCGGTGGGGGGGCTCCATTCAATCGCGATCGTGGCCGCTACTCGGGCAAGCGACGTATCTGGGGCAGACGAGCGGAGATTCGCAGTTGGCTCCACATGGCAGCCGTGGTGGCGATCGCCCATAACCCGCCCTGGCGGGCTTACTATCAGCACCTGCGAGAAAAAGGCAAATTGAAGAAAGTAGCGATCGTAGCCTGTATACGAAAGTGACTGACTGGCCTCAATGTCATGATGCGAAACCACCCCCCCTGGCAAGATGAACGAGTCAGGGCCTTTTTCCAGCCTGCTGACGCTTGACATTTAAGATAATCGCTAAATCTCTCTCCCAAGCTGGGGAAAGGGACTTCTGATCGGTATCGAGACTGATGCCGCCGAGTAAGGAATGAGGAGCAAATAACATCCAAATGGTTAGGGCAGGCATCTTGCCTGCCTTGGGACAGCCGAGACGGCTATCCCAACTTATTCAATTCTCATGCCTACGTAAGAAGGGGTAATTAAATATAAGACGAAATAGGTTGCAGTTGAGGTACGAAACCCAACACCAGCATGGGTTACGCTATCGCTTTAACGCAGCCATGCCCAAAGGGCTTTACCCATCCTACATTTTAATTAGTCTACCCACTTACTACTTAGAGTGGCTAATTTAATCACCAATATCTTGTCGGTTCACGAAGATTGGGCGATCGCCAGATCAGATGCAATAATTGCGACATTTAAACAAAAAACTTCTGTAGAGTAAGAGCACCCTACAGAAGTCACTAAGCTATGATTTTTCCTACTAGCTCTTGTTTTTCCAAGAAACAGATTATGTTTCAAGCAGTGTTATTTCATATGAGCTAACCCAAAGAATAATTCTTAATTGACCAACCACAAAAGCCTTTTATTTTTCAGGAACTCCTTCCTCAAAGACTGACTCTAACCACAAACAGGTTTCAAGTCAGACCCAACTTTTGGACACAAGTACTCAAGCAGAACAGGCAGTAAAGCAAGAGTCTAGTTTTTGACTCCAGCAATTCTGCTAGATGCGATCGCTGACCAGCTGAACCTAGATATTGAGCACCGTTTTGGGTTGAGAGATCTCAGAACGCAAGCTCAGTTTAGCTTCTTCTGATGGTGTAAAAAAGATCGAGGTAGCGAGACTCAACAAGGATAATACAATTGCACCTACCATAAAGCCGACGATTTTATCTTGCCCTAGTTGAGTCGCTTTATGCAGTTCAAGAATTTGAACTTTCTCTTTAAGAGTTCTGATCTCTTGCTGTTGTTGTTCAATGCAATATTGCTGAAGCCGTGCTTCGGCTTGAATGTTTTGGCAAAAAGCTGTGATCGATTCGTGGTTACTAACTGAACCAGAACTAATAGAAGAAGGATTAGAAGAGTTAGTCAACATGTTCGTTCTGTAGATGTCCCTTGCGGTTTACATCTCAATTCTATTCAGCCAAAAGAACAGAATAATCGGAAAAGCTAACCAACTTTTTCGTATGGATATGTCAATATCCTCATCAGTAGTGGTATCACCCCTCAATGGAGATTTTACTGAGAGCACTTCAGTGTTTTTCAGCAATGATCTCCGTAGAAGGGCTGAGGAAATCAGCAACCGGCCAGTATCCTCGTAACAAACTTTCACGCAATATAGCGTAAAAGGCCGCGATCGCAACCTTGAAGAAACTTACTCAGCCGCTCAAAGCCTTGGCTACACTGCATTTTTAAGCCTACGCAGGCAGGCTACCTGGTGGTTTTGGTCAAAAAATCAGAATTCGGTACTTTTATGGATCACAAAGGGTTCATCACCCGTAAAATCACGGTCATGCCGGAATAGTAGATTCACGGAGTGAGCGTTAAGTAATTTACCGGAGATACGGAGTCATGTCCGCAATTGAGACCACCCCAAGTAGCCTCTATCACAACAACTGCCTCTCAGGGGGGTAGCTTCACGGTAGTCATTGAGGTCAGCCAGCAAGAGGCGTTAGTTGACGTTATGAAGGACTTCAGTGGGCTTTACGGTGTTTTCGTACGGTTTCACGAATTGGGGTTGCCGAATCCAGGAATGAATCGGTTCAGCTGATAGACTCTGCCAGACCCTTAAATCCCCCAATGGTGGGGGACTTTAGAGATCGATTGCCCCAGAACTGAGGAGCCGGGGGACAAAATCATACCGCTATTCAGCAACGCCACTGCTAGCAAAGTAAACACCCGTAACGTCCAGGTGAGAATTACTTAACGGTTGCGGGTAAGGCTATGAGCAAAATGCTCAACCGACCCACTCAGGGACATGAATTGCCGGCGATGGCTTGAGGTGGGCAATGGCCGGGGAATGAAGCTGTGAGATATCAGCTATCAAACTGGGTTCGCTGTGACCACAGCTACGACCTTGATTATGGATGAAACCTGCAAATCACCGATGACGATAGCTTGGGGTAACCAAGGGAACGCGATCGCAAAGCCGTTGTGCCTGTAGACCCAACATCAGTTCAGTCTCTTTAAATTTTGCAGTTCTCTTTTGCGTCTGAAAAAAGACTGTGTTGTGGGAATCTGCTGACCGAGGTAAGCGCTGATACTGCAACTTCGACTGATGGACAAAGCACAGAACAGGATTGTAGCGATCGCCGGGCTGATAGATAAACGCTCCAGCTAACCTTTAAGCAAAAACTGAGCAGTGACCCAGACAAATCAAAATCTCGACTTAGAACATCCAAGCAAACTACACTTTTCTACGACGGAATCCGGTTTTTCCCGTGTTTAGTGTGGGAATCACCAAATCCCAAGTTCTCTTGATGCGGATAAAACAGACCTACGTCGGGGTTAGAGACTTACTGTTCTTGCATCAATCTCAGGTAATTTTGGCGAAGTTGGGCGTGGCTTTCGGTAATGCGTTCTGAAAGGTGCTTTTCAACCTGACAAAGTTCCTGCCAGAAATTTGCCGAGCGCTGGGTAGTGACATACTCACGCCAAAGCATTTGCAACATTGCCGCCGCTTGGGGGTCACCTTCGCGGACCGTCTCCAGGACTTCGTTAAAGGTGGCGTGGGCTTTTTCGTGAGAGGCACCGTCTTGCGCCAAATCGATGGCGGTTTCCAGTGCTTTTACCGGGGATTGAGACAGGGGCTTATTCATCATTTTTTCTCTGGACAACTAAAAACAAGCTTAAAACCGAAATGCTTGAGGGCTTCTTATACAATCGTTAACAGAGTATACAGATTGACATCCTTCTTATCTATGGGCAAGAACCGTATTCTTTCCGGCATCCAACCGACGGGCAACCTGCACTTAGGCAATTATCTAGGGGCGATCCGCAATTGGGTCGCGCTGCAAGAGGAATACGACAGCTTCTTGTTCATGGCGGATTTGCACGCGATCACGGTGCCCCACGATCCTAAGGTGCTGGCCGAAAACACTTACCAAGTAGCGGCCATGTATCTGGCCTGTGGCATTGACCCGCAAAGGTCGACCATTTTTGTGCAGTCGCACATTTCGGCCCACAGCGAGTTGGCGTGGCTATTTAACTGCGTGACGCCGCTAAATTGGCTGGAGCGGATGATTCAGTTCAAAGAGAAGGCGGTGAAGCAAGGCGAAAACGTGACGGTGGGGCTGTTTGACTATCCGGTGTTGCAGGCTGCCGACATTTTGCTGTATGAGCCGGATCTGGTGCCCGTGGGGGAAGATCAGAAGCAGCATGTCGAGTTAACTCGGGATATTGTCAATCGTTTCAACTTTTTGTATGGCAGTGAGGAACAGCCGGTGATTAAAGTGCCGGAGCCGATGATTCAAACGGCGGGGGCAAGGGTCATGAGCCTGACGGAGGGGACGAAGAAAATGTCGAAATCGGATCCGTCAGAAATGAGCCGCATTGATCTGATCGATCCGCCCGAGGTGATTCAGAAAAAAATTAAGCGGTGTAAAAGTGATCCGGTGCGGGGGTTAGAGTTTGACAATAGAGATCGCCCCGAATGCCACAATCTCTTGACGCTTTACATGATTTTGTCGGGACAGACGAAAGCAGCGGTGGCGGCAGAATGTGCCGATATGGGTTGGGGGCAATTTAAGCCGCTGTTAGCGGAGACGATGGTGACAGCGCTGCAGCCCATTCAAGAGAAGTACCACGGGTTGATGGCCGATCGCCCCTATCTGGAATCAATTTTGCGCGAGGGGCGGGAAAAGGCTGAGGCGATCGCCCTGACCACCCTGCACAAGGCCAAGACGGCTTTAGGGTATTCTCACCCCCTGTAACGCCAAGACCCATCAGCAATTCTCAGTATGGCTTTGCCGTCTTAGGAATGGGAATTTAATTAAGTGTGGACAGCCGTCTCGGCTGTCCAAGAGCAGGCAAGATGCCTGCCCGACAAGACTTGGATTCATAAAATCCTGATTCCTTAGTCAATCCGCTCAAGCTGAGCTGGTCGTTCACGCAGTGGCTCCCTGAGGGAGCAAGTCTGTTCTCCCGTTCGGCAAGCTCAGGGCGAACGGCAAACTTTCCAACACGAGAATTGCTGAAAGCCGATTGGGCCATGGGCTATTGTCAGGAGTCACAAGATATACTGACGAAACTACCTGTGTTCATTTGATGGTTAAATTGCTAACAATTTGAAATTTTTCTTGACTCAGTTTGATGCCTCCGATTAATTCTCCCCTTCCTCCGATATCCTCTGAATCGCACTTCCAGCAAGCGGCTCAAGCGGGTGACTTTTTGGTGACTGCGGAAGTCATGCCGCCCAAAGGGGGAGACGTGAGCCATATGGTGCAGATGGCGCAAACGCTGCGGGGGCGAGTACATGCGGTGAACATTACCGACGGTAGCCGCGCGGTCATGCGGATGTCGTCCATGGCGGCGGCGGCGGTGTTGCGGCAGCAGGGCATCGAACCGATTTGTCAGATGGCCTGTCGCGATCGCAACCGCATCGCTCTTCAAGCTGATTTGTTAGGAGCTTACGCCCTGGGCATTCGCAACATTCTCGCGTTGACAGGCGATCCGGTGAAGGCCGGTGATCATAAAGAAGCGCGATCGGTCTTCGATTTGGAGTCGGTGCGGTTGCTACAACTCATCCGTCAACTCAATCACGGTTTTGATGCTTGCGATCGCCCCCTGCCCGATCAGCCCGTGCAACTATTTGCCGGGGCGGCGATCGATCCGCAGTGTCGCAGTTGGTCCGGGCTGCAACGCCGCTTTGCTAAAAAGATTGAGGCGGGGGCGCAGTTTTTCCAGAGTCAGCTCATTGATGATTTTGAGCGGCTAGAAAAGTTTATGGATCAAATTGCGGTGGGGTGCGATCGCCCCGTTCTGGCGGGCATCTTTTTGCTGAAGTCGGCGAAAAATGCCCAGTTCATTAACCGCAATGTGCCGGGGGTGAACATTCCTGAGCACATCATCCAGCGGCTAGCAGAGGCCAAGGAACCCCTGCGGGAAGGGATGAAAATTGCCGCTGAGCAGGTGCAAGCCGCGCAAGATCTCTGTCAGGGCGTACACATGATGGCGATCCGCCGGGAAGATTTGATTCCCGAGATCCTCGATTTGGCAGGCATCAGTTCAATCCAGGCAGCGCCCTCAGTGCCCGAATGTGAACCGGCAGAATTAGCTTGACGCGAGAATTCGTCAAGTGCGATCGCGATCGCACTTGACGAATTCTGGCACCTGATTCCCCCTTGACTCGCGTTCTCGTTCCTCTGCCAAGTGGCTACGACTCTTCTTCAATGATCCTGTGCAGTCGATCAAGTGATGCTCGGTATGATGAGGGTGATCTAGAGGATGATTGGCATGGTGAGCGATCGCAAAGCAGCATTTATCCAGGCGTACCGCAATCTGAACTTGTTCCCGCTGTCAGAAGCCAACGAGATTGAGCAGTTTCAGGTCAAGTACGGCCAAAAAGTGCTACGCACTTTGCACGATGCGATCATTGCCTCCGAAGTCAACGGCAAGCTAATTTTTACAGGACATCGCGGCTGTGGTAAATCGACTCTCCTGGTGCAGCTAGCAGGTCAGATGCGGAACGAGGGTTTTTATGTCGCCCGCTTTTCCATTGCTGACATGGTCGAGATGTCGGATGTGAACCACATCAATATTCTGTATGCGATCGCGCTGAAACTGCTGAGTCAAGCGACCAAGCGACAAATGCCGATTGCTGAAGGCACGAAGAACGCTCTGGTCAATTGGTTTACCCAAACCAAGTCGCGAGAATACACCGACCAGCTCAAACAGGAGTTAATTCTTGGGGTGGACTTCTACGGTCTATTCAGCGGCAAACTCCAGAAAGAAGGAGCATTTCGAGAGATCATTCGTGAAACCTATGAGCGCCGCGTTTCGGACCTGTCGGAACAAATCAACCGCATCGCTACGACCATCCAAACGACCACGGGTAAGGAAGTTCTGGTCATCATTGATGATCTGGACAAGCTGGACTTAGATGTGGTGCGGCCCATTTTTCAAGACAATATCAAGGCGCTATTTTCGCCCGGAATCCGGGTCATCTTTACGATTCCGGTGGCGGTGATTCGCGATCCTCGCCTGGTGGCGACGCTGGAATCTGATAGCCGAATCATCATGTTGCCGGTTACGAAATTCTATCGCCGTGAAGATGTGCATAAAGCGCATGCGACTCCGATTGAGGCGAATGTGGCAACCCTGGAACACTTGCTAGAAAAACGCATTCCTGAGGAGCTGATTGAGCCGGAGATGAAACGACAAATTGTATTGCTCAGCGGTGGGGTGCTGCGAGAATTGGTGCGCCTCGGCCAAGAGTGTTGCCGCATCTGTATGTCGGAGATTGACCCCGACCAAGAAGACCAGAGGGTCAAAATCAATGCCGATATTTTGCAAGAAGCAGTCAAGTCGTTGCGTAATCAGTTTGCCCGTACCCTGGGCAGCAATCTGTTTGACTTGCTGAAAACCACTTACGAAAACCTGGCCCCGCCGAATGCGAAAAGCAGCGAGTTTCTCGATTTGTTGCACTCGCTGTATGTGTTGGAATATGAGAACGACGACCTGTGGTACGACTTGCATCCACTCGTAACTGACATTTTGCGTCGTCGGCAATTGCTTGAGCCCCCGCTTTGAGGGTGATCACCCAACCTATGCCCCCGACTGATTTAGAAACCACGAACCGCCGTGAACTCAGAAAGCTGGAGTTGTCGATTGAAGCCCAACCGCAGAGCTTGGGGCTGCTGCTAGCGATTTGCGATGACCGCAACCTGCAAGCGCAACTCATTGAGCAATACGAGGCAGAACTGCAAGCAGCGGGCATTGCGACCTATCGCACGCGGCTGAGCCACCAGCGCCCCAGCCTGAAAGCGGCCCTGATGGAATTGGTGGAGCAGGAACCCGCCCTGCAAACCGGCGACCCGGCGGTGGTGACGGTGCTGAATGCGGGGGAACTACTGGGGGTACGGCTGACGGCGGAAAAGTCGGAGCAGGAGAAGTTTTTCTTTTCGCTGCAATGGACGCGGGAGTCGCTGCGACAATTCAACTTTCCGATTGTGCTGTGGCTGCCGGATGATGTCGCAACGCGGCTGGCCCAGCAAGCCCCCGACTTTTGGAGTTGGCGCAGCGGCGTCTTTGAGTTTTACGCCGTCGCTCAGCCGGACTCTGTCACTCGCTCCGATGGGATGCAGCCGCTGCCGATGCATGCAACTACGGACTCTACCAACGCCGATAATCAAATCCCCATTGCAGAATTGGAGCAACAGATCGTGGCTCTAGAAGCAACCTCGCCTGAGTCACCGCTGCTGGCTACTCTATATAACGAGCTAGGAAATGTTCATGGTCGCAAATACCGCTATAGACAGGCACTTGAATTCTTCCAAAAAGCCCTGAAAGTTGCGGTGAAAACCAATAATCTTTTAGGGCAGGCTGTTTCTCTGAAGAATATAGGTGATGCACTCAGCGACTGTGGACGATTTAGACAAGCCATTGCCTTTTATGAGAAGGCTTTAGCCTTTCATAGGGAGCTAAAAAACTCATACAATGAAGCAGATTTATTAAATAGCATAGGGCTTAAATATGAGGCTCTTGGGGAATATCAATTAGCAAAAGGCTTTTATGAAAAGTCGTTAAAAGTCTCAAGGCTTATAGGCTCAAGGCAATTTGAGGCAAATATAATAGGCAATCTAGGTAATATTTCCTATTGGATGGGGGATTATGGAGAAGCTATCGAGTTGTATCAAAAATCCTTAACCATAGAACGAGAGATTGGCAACTCTTTGGGAGAAGCGACTTCTCTTGGAAACTTAGGCTTGGTTTATCAGGCTATTGAACAGTACGATCAGGCTATTGTTCTCTTAAAAGAAAACCTGAAAATTTCCCAGAATATAGGAGACATTTGTGGTGAGGCAAGGTCTTTAGGGAATATAGGTAATACATATATTTTGCTAAATCAGTATGAGAACGCCTTGCCGTTCTGTAAAAAGACTTTAGAACTTTTTAGACAGATCAACGATCGTCAAGGAGAATCAACAGCTTTAGGTAACCTTGGCATTATTTATGGTGAGTTGGGTCATTATGAGGATTCCATTAGCTTTCATCAGCAGTATCTAGAAACTGCTCACGAGATTGGAGATCGCCGAGGACAAGCTTATGCCTTGTCCAATCAGGCTGATGTGCTTTGGAAGCTCGGTCAGATTTCGGAAGCGAGGTCGCATTACGAAGCTGCTCAAGCAATCTTTAATGACTTGGGTCTTGAAGACTTGGCTGAGCAATGTGAGAAAGCAATGCAGGCGTTGAATGACTAATCAGTGTTGCAATTCTGGTGAGACCATTGTCGGGGTATATCCACAGTGGCCATTTAGAAGGGAAAAATATTGTCTAAAATTTTGGAGCTGGCAGGTATCGGTTCAATCCTGATCGCATTTTCCATGTGCGATCAGGATTGAACCGAGTTAGCTGACGAGCCTTTAGGCAAGGGGGTAGCCGAGATCGTCTTTATTTCCACTCATCCTCACTTCACTGCATAGTTCATCCTCCTCAGAAGGCACGAATCGCCTCCTTAAGCACCGTCTCTCGTAGGTGAGGCCGTAACGAACTCGGCGTGCCCACATCTACCGAGCAGCCCAACAGGTCTTCTAAATAAGCCTGCAATGCCAGTAACGTAAACAATCCGACCGGGCGATCGAACTCGACTAAAAAATCCACATCACTGTCTGGAGTCGCCTCGTCTCGCGCCACTGAGCCAAACAAAAACAGTGCTTTAACGGCAAATTCATCAAGGTGATCTTTATGAGCAGCTAATTTATCTAGAACCTGTTGCTTGTTTATCCAGTCAGCTCCCACAGCCAAGCCAGTAACTGATTGAGAATGAAGCGGATTCTACTATTATCGCAGCGAGCGTTACGGGGAGTCGCGATCGCCATCTAAACCACGCCTAAGATGAGAACTGGAGTTTTGCATGATCGAAAAAACCTCACCTAACCTCTCCTTATGAAGGAGAGGAACCAGATTGTCCTTAAACCTCTCCTTCGTAAGGAGAGGTGCCGCAGGCGGTGAGGTTCAGGCAAATGTTAAAACTCCACTTCTGAATCTAGATAAGGTTTAATTCACTCATCCCCAAATTCTCTGATTGCCGATTTTTTTGTCAGTCGCGATTGAGTAGTAATCTGGGATGGCGCATCCCTTATTTAGCCCTAATTAGACCTTTATGCAGGCATCTTCGCAATCCAAACGATCGCAGCTTGGGCGATCGCTGATCCCCTACCTCTTCCTCGCCCCCGCGTTGACGGTGCTGGGGCTGACGGTGTTTTGGCCCGCCATCCAAGCGTTGTATCTGAGCTTTACCAGCTACGGCTTTGACGTGACCCAGCCGCCGCTGTGGATTGGACTGGACAATTTTCGGGAGTTGCTGGGCGATCGCACTTTTTGGATCACGGTCAAAAATACGCTGCTGTATCTGATTGGGGTGGTGCCGCTGCTAGCGATTTTGCCGCTGCTGCTGGCGATCTTGGTGAATCAAAAGCTGCGGGGGATTCGCTGGTTTCGGGTGGCGTACTACACGCCGGTGGTGATTTCGATGGTGGTGGCGGGCATCGCCTGGCGCTGGCTCTATGCGGAAAACGGCTTTTTCAACCAGATTTTGATGGGGCTGGGGCTGACGGAGAGCGGTATTCCCTGGTTGACGAGTCCGGCGTTGGCGCTGCCCAGCGTGATGGTGGTGACAATCTGGAAGGGGTTGGGCTACTACATGGTGATTTATCTAGCGGGGCTGCAAACCATTCCGCCCGATTTGTACGAAGCGGCAGCGATCGAAGGTTCGGACGGGTGGCGCAAGCATTGGGACATTACGTTTCCCTTAATGCGGCCCTATATCTTTCTGGTGACGGTGATTTCGGCGATCGCCGCCACCAAAGTTTTTGAAGAAATCTACATCATGACCCAGGGTGGCCCGCTCAACAGTTCTAAGACCATCGTTTATTACGTGTATGAGCTGGCCTTTCAAGAACTGGAGTTGAGCTACGCCTGCACCGTGGGGTTGGCGCTGTTCTTAGTGATTTTGGCGCTGTCGATTTTGCGGCTGCTGAGCGATCGCTCCGAAGTGATATAAGCGGTCGTCGCCTGGCTGCTGACGTCCGGGCGCGAGCCACCGATCCATTCCCCCAGCATTTATTGACTGCGCCTGGCTTCCTGATGCAGGGCGATCGCCGACATTCCCGCTACGGTCGTGGCAAATTGCCCTGATGCATTGACGGCAATGACGAGATCGCAGCCGCCCGTAGTCTCAGCGCTGACAACTTCGCAGTAATCGCCAGCGGGCAACTGCGTTTGAAAGGTGCGGGTCAGAGCGGTGTCTGCGCGGTTGATCACCACAAAGCCGCGATCGCCCCGACCAAACGCGATCTGATTGCGCCCATCACTCCACCAGTCGGTGACCTCCGGCACCGCTTGCGTTGCCGCGCGAAATTGCACCATTGCCGTGACTGCCGGCTGCCGATGTTCACAAACCCACTCGCCACCACAGCCAAGCGTATCCGGTTCATAAACTGTGCGAGTTCGGCCATCAGCGGTCGACGGCGGCCCCTGCTCTGAGTCCTCAAAGGCGTAGCTTGACATAATGCGGGGTTGGCCATAAGGATGGGCCAGCATAAACACCATTGCCAGGGTATGGAGCTGCCCGTGGTGATAGGACACGTAGTTGCCGCCGCCGCCGTGGCCCCGCTGTTTGTCGTGATTGTCGATAAATACGACCGCTTGGTCACTCGGTACTAGATGAGCCGTGGTGGTGAAGTCTCTCAGGCCAGCGAGGGTGCGATCGCCCACATTCAAAAAGGCTTCTCCGACCATGCGGCCATATTCAAAGTCAATGACATCTCCGAGGGCGTAATAATCTTGCTTTTTGATCGCCTCAGTGCCGGGGTCGATCACTTCTTGATAAATGAAGGGATCAGGCTCAATGCGATCGCGCACCTGGCTCAAAATCGCCGCCAGGTCTTCGCTGCGCATATGTTTGGCCGCATCAATGCGAAAGCCCGTAATGCCCAAACTAGCCAAATCGGCCAGATAATCGGCCAGTTGAGACTGTACCCGAGGCGAGGCCGTGTCGAGATCGGGTAAGCTGACCAATTCACATTGAGTAACCTGCTCCGCATCTTGGTAATTGGTAATGGGCTGACGGCAAGCATTGAAATCTTTGGGTTCATACAACCCCGGATAATCGTACCGGCTAAATTTAGTTCCCGCTGATCCAGGCGCTGAGTCAATCGCCGCCATGTGGTTGATGACGGCATCGGCGTATACCTCCACCCCAACCGCCCGACACCGCTGCACCATGTCAATTAGCTGAGCGCGATCGCCGCTACGGCTGATGAGTTGATAACTCACGGGTTGATATCGCTGCCACCAGGGAAAGCCGCGATCGGGCACCAGGACATGCTCCTGCGGGGGCGAAATTTGCACCGCCTGATACCCCTGTGGCCCTAAAACCGCTTCACATTCTTGGGCGATATCATCCCAGGTCCACTCAAACAAGTGCACCATGACAGCTGACTCCGACGAAGCCTGATGCACAGCGGGAATGAAGCCCTTCTCCGCCAGTAAGGCGCGACTGCTGAGCCACATCACGCCCGCCGACAACACACCCACCGCTAAGGCAAAATTCCACGCTCCTTGGCGGCCTGATTGTGGATGATTTCCCATGAGATTAGCTCCCGATGCTTTTACCTCGCACTGAAGATGCCCCAAAGCTCAGAACAACTACAGTTGCTCAGCGAGAATTCCTTAAGTTGTGGGCGCAAGCCATGAGTGTGCACAACAGAGGGATAAAAGTTCGTGGAGAGATCGTAATAAAAACGCTTTAACACCCCAAAAGCGGTGAAAAAGGATTTCTCTGGGAGAATAACATTAAGTCGCCGATCCAGAGGCTTCGCCCCTGCATATCAATATTTTTTGTTTAAGAGAGTCAAAACACCTCCCTGCATTCATCTGGCACAGAAGCTCCGCAAAGTTCTCTTTGCCTTCCGCATCATGAATAATAAATATGAAAAAGCCCCGCAGTGAGCGATCGCACGGCAGGGTATCTTGTCAGCTGATCGCCCAGTCAACCCGCGATATCAGGAATTGAGAGACCGGGGATGGGGGCGAAAATTGAGAAAGGGGCTAAGCAACAACATGCCGGGAAAGAAGGCAAACGTCAGTCCATAAAGGACAAATCGCTCTACCGAGCTCATCGTGTACCACTTGGCCTTGAGATAAAACAAGATAGCTGCCGGAATCACTAACAAATAAGTGACTGCCAACCCACCGTACAAGCCCAGACTGATTAGAGTGTCAACAGACAGGGGCAAATTATCTAACATGCGATTCTCCAGTGAATGATCTCGGGAGGCCAGGTCCTTACCCCACAGCAGCAGCGGGATACTTCCGTAAACATATTCTAAGGGCAAGGCGAATCCTTGTAGAAAGATGATCGATATTGGAGTTTCATCTGTAATATAGATATTCCTGAGGTGTCTTTCACATTCTCAGGTTAAGGGGGCGTGGCGGAATGGTAGACGCTACGGACTTAGAAAACTGAGCCTCAGTGGAGAAATCGGCTGAGTGTAAGCTCTCAAACTCAGGGAAACCTAAATCCCATTTGTCGCGTGGCCACCAGCGCCCGATGCAGTGAGGACATGGCAATCCTGAGCCAAGCTAACTCAATCGTGTCGGCTAACCGCAGACATACAATGATGGGTTGGAAGGTGCAGAGGCCCGACGGGAGCTACCCTAACGCTAGCGGCGAGGGTAAAGGGAGGGTCCAATTCTCAAAGCCAACGGCGTGCTAAACAGCGCCCTGGCAGCAGCGAAAGCTGCGGGAGGATGAAAATCCGTTGACCGTTAAGGTCGTGAGGGTTCAAGTCCCTCCGCCCCCATTCATTGAAAAAAGTAGCCTCAAATAATAACGTTATTAGGGGATCATCCGTAGATCCCGTAAGTCTACGCTGACTATCTTCTGGGTGCCACATCTACAGCGATCGCATGTCTCTCAGTAGGATTAAGGGTTTATGAGAATATAGTCCGCTCCTCTATCCAGCAAGTACACATGTCACTTAAGGAATGAGGATCAAATAACAGCCAAATGGTTAGGGCAGGCATCTTGCCTGCCTGGGGACAGCCGAGACGGCTATCCCAACTTATTCAATTCTCATTCCTAAGCGATCGGCAGGGTCAAAATCTTTGATCATCTAGCCGAAGTTTTTGATGGCTTGGGGCGATTGCTCTTCATCTGCTCTTCGTCTAGAGGTTGACGACCAGGCGGGCGGTTCTCAAGTTTTTGGTAGTCGGTAGTGATTTCAAGCGGAATTTGCTGAGTTCCTAGTGAAGAGTAGGATACATAGTCACTCCGTGGGATTCACTGAACTCAACCAGATCTCTTTTAAGAATCAACCACTGGTAAGATTGCGTACTTAAGTGACTCGTGTAACAATCAGCACGTGTCAACACATGTCTATTGAGCTCTGTGTCGCCGAAGCCTCTAGAGATTTAGATACTTTTATGGCAAGGGTTAAAACTTCCGTGGTGGATCATAGTCAAAATCCAGATCCTCGGCGCTATCCAAGGTCGCAGATGACCCCAAGAGCAGCTCAGGAAACAATTTTCAGCTTCTTGCTGAGTATTGTTAAAGAATGGGAAGCAGAAGAGGTTCTCAATCAATTTCGACAACTTTTCTTTGAGTATGGAGAAACGGCAAGTGACGAAGTTTCTTCCGCAATTTACGTTCTACTCTTTACGAATGATGAAATCGAATTTTACAACACTCTAAAACGCTCATGCTACATTCTTATCAATAACTGGGAAGTGGCACGGCGTTATAAATCTATTCAAGCACTTGTGGATTTATTTGATGATGCGAATCTAACTCGGTATACGGTTTCGCCAACCCTTAAGAGATTGAGAACTTGGATACTCAATTTCACTGAGAGTAGCGATTTTCAAGAATTAAAACTATTTGTTTCAAGGTTTACTGGGGTTGATTCTCCTTGGACGTCACGATATACCTCTTATTTGCTGGTTCAACAATATGTGAATACGGATAATCCTGTTGAACAACGGGAGGCGGCCAGAGCGCTCTCACGTAAGCTGAAAGACCAGTACAAAATGGACCTGGCAATGTATACTGCCCATTCGCAAAACTACTTGGCCGGGGAGGCACAAAAGCTCAAAAATCCGACGATTCTCGGGGATGGAGCCCTGAGACTGATTAAAGCGATCGTGGCTCGAAAAGGCGAGTATAGCTATAAAAGCTTGGCAAATCTTTTTTTAGAACAGGTCAAAGATCTGGATTATAAAAGTTTTAAGAAAAGTTTGGTTGAGTATTTGACTTACTCGGTGCGGCAACCAGAAGTTGTGAGAACTCTGCGACAGCATCTTGGCCAAAAGCTTGACAAACTATATGTTGAGCACGATCGCGATCCCAACGATTATTCATTGCAGTTAAGAACCTGTAATCGAGTGATTGATTCTTTGATGACTGAGGATCAGCGGTCCCCCTCGCCGCTATTCACTCTATTGCTTTCCCAAAGCAGTTCCATCTTATTGGCAGTTTTGTTGCTGAAGATCGTTTTAATCTCGAAAAGTTCACATCACTACTTAGAAGCTCGCATTGCGGACTTAATTCGATACTATGAACAATTTCCCAGGGAGCAATGTAACTGGGTAATCAATTTTTTAGAGGTTTTTCAAGTTACTTTTGCAATTCACACTGAGAACATTGAGTTCAATCTGATTTCGCCTAACGACTCAGCCAGCGGGAGTCTTAGTTATCAGCAGCGAGAATGGACACCGGAAGAAATCGAAGCGTGTCGGATCTTTTCTCGGATGGTTTCTGCAACTGATGACTTACCGGATGATAAGCCTGAGTCATGAGCAAAATTCTGTCAGGGTTTATTAAATTGGCTGATTTAGAGGAACTAGTAAAGTAGGAAGGCGCAATTAACTGTCAGCCGATGAAGGTTGCGGTTGCGGCACTAAACCCAACACCCGCAGGGGTTACGCTATCGCTGATCCATCCTAATCACGGAATTAGCCCCCCCCTTAGGGATGAGGATCATTTAACATCCAAATGGTTAGAGCAGGTATTTTGCCTGCCTGGGGACAGCCGAGACGGCTATCCCAACTTATTCCATTCTCATTCCTTAGCATTCACGATCTTTGAGCTGGCACGGGGCTCAGCGTCTGGAGACGGCGCATTACCGACGAAAGGAGGCATCACCAAGGAAGAGAACCGTCCTAACAACTGGCACACATGGGGTGAATAGTTGAAGTCGCCCCCTCTATCTTGAGCAGTAGCAGCCCACTTCACCCTTATACGTAATTTGCAAGATGACCGTCGTACCTGTTCCGGTTTTGCTGATCCACGGCATTGATGACACGATCGCCATTTTTGACCCCCTCAAAAGTTATCTCAGCGATCGCGGTTGGCCTGCGGTTCATGCACTCAATCTGCAACCGAATAACGGCAATATCGGGCTAGAAAAGCTGGCCGAACAAGTTTGCGATTATATCGAACATCATCTTGCTGATCATGCTCAGATTGACGTCGTTGGGTTCAGCATGGGGGGCATCGTAGGGCGTTACTACATTCAGCGTCTGGGGGGACTGCAGCGGGTGCGTCGCTTTGTCACCCTCTCGTCGCCTCACAACGGCACTTGGACCGCGTATCTGCGAACTAATGTCGGGGCGATGCAAATGCGCCCAAATAGTGATTTTTTGCAGGATTTGAACAACACGGTTGAGGAACTGGCACAAGTGGAGTTCACATCAGTGTGGACGCCCTATGACCTGATGATTGTGCCGACCGAGAGTTCTCGGTTGCCGGTGGGTACCATGCGACAACTGCCGGTACTGGCTCATCCGTTTATGGTCAGCGATGAGCGATCGCTGACCACCGTGGCTGAGTTGCTGGGCGATCGCTCAATGTCGCCACTCATTTGATCCAGAGGATGGCGAGCCCCTCAGCACCCGAGTGAAATGGGGGAATAAGGCAGTATCCAGTCAAGCATGGTCCTTGACACATTAATCAGAGATAGCGCAAAACCCATCAGTGAGCCCTCTAGAAGATTGTTCAGCTTAAGGGGTTACGTTGCAGACAATCCGGGGCTATAATGACCAAGCTAGTTGATTAAGATACTCCTTGGAAGCGTGGCTGAGCGGTTGAAAGCGCCTCCCTGCTAAGGAGGTAGGGGGGGTAACCTCCCTCGAGGGTTCGAATCCCTCCGCTTCCGTTCTTTTGTAGCCTTGACTAGCCGCCTGATCGCAGGCTGTCAATTTTGCGTACAAACAGGTCACTCAAGATGGTGATCACTCGGCGCTCTCGCAACTTAATGTTGGCCGTGACTGACATGCCTGACTGCAGCGGCAATGTATCGCCGAGCTGTTGGGCATCCAACTCAATTTCGGTCGGGAAGCGATAGTAGGGGTTGACATCGTCGGGGGGAAGCGCATCCGAACCGATGCGTTTCACGGTGCCCTCAACGTCACCAAACTCGCTGAAAGGGAAGGAATCGATGCGGACATCGACCTTTAGGGGTTCTTCACGGCTTTGAAACTGCTGGGTGACAAACCCAATATCCCGGTTGGTGATAAAGACACGGGCCACCAGGGTGTCATTAGGCACAATTTCCAAAATGGGCTCGGTCGCATTGGCGACATAACCGGGTTGATTGGCCTTCAGGTTAAATACCTGACCATCGAGGGGGGCGCGTAGCTCTTGGTTGGCCAGGGCATATTCGAGCTGACTAATCTGCCCTGTGATTTCTTCGAGTTGCTTTTCGTTGTCGACGATGACCTTGGTCAACTGGCTGTCGATGTTGGCAACCTGATTGTCATTGGCCGCAATCCGTTCGAGCAATTCTTCCCTTGATACCACGGAGGTACGGCGCAATTCTTCTCCGGCCTGGTCGATCGCTAACCTGAGTCGTTGCTGTTCTTCTTGCAGGCTGTTGACTTCGGTTTGCCGGTTGTTGACTTCTTGCTGCTGGCGCAGTCCCTGCAATTCGGAGATGCCGCCTTGCTCTAACAGGGGCTCGATGCGATCGTAAATTTCCTGTTCCACATCCAAGGCTTGAATCGCGTTGGCGAGTTCGGTACTGACCTGCTCTAACTGCTGGGTTAACTGGTCGATTTCGAGACGGTTGATTTCCAGTTGAGAATTGAGGCCACCGAGGGAAGTTGCCACCCGTTCTCGCTGGGGGGAAGAGAGGCTGGTGGAATCGATATCGCCGCGCAGGATCGCTCGGTATAGCTCGTTTTCTTCGATCAGGGCGATGCGGTTGCTAGTGAGGCGGGCGATTTCGGGCGATACGGTGGTGGGTGCGCCTTCGACCTCTGGGGCCGGGCTGAGTTGCGAGCGGTAGTATTCGTTTTCTTCGACCAGGCGACCGCGAACATCTTGCAACGATTGCAACTGCGCCTGCGTCGCCTTCGGATCGAGGGTGACCAGCACATCGCCCTGTTCGACGCTTTCGCCTTCGGTCACGTTAATTGTTGCGACTACGCCGCCGACGGGAGCCTGCACCGGCTGCACCACGCCCTGGGGCTCTAGTTTGCCCTGCGCCGGAATGGCTTCTTCAATTTTGGCGAGGCAGGCCCAGGCCACCGTGCTCACGGTGACGCCGACAATCCCCCACACGACGTATCGTGCCCAACGTGGTGACTGCCGCAAAATGACGGACCGTTCAAAGCCGGGGTCAGGTGATGCGTGGGGCGACTGCGGCGGCGGTAGCTGATGACCATTGGGCGAGCCCCCGTTAGCACTATGGCCATTTTGTAGCTGACCATTAGAGGTGATGCGCGATGATCCAGAAGTCATGGTGTGTCCTCGCAGTAAATCTGGGGCAGGGATGAAGCGTGAAAATACAGTTAGTTAATTAAGCGGCTAAACGAGGGGCCTAGCCCCATTATTCAGGGGTATGGATCTGTTGCTGATAGAGGGTGTAGTAGCGGCCCTTGAGCGCCATGAGTTCCGCGTGGGTGCCCTGTTCGACGGCTGCGCCCCGATCCATTACCAGAATAGTGTCGGAATCTTGAATTGTGCTCAAGCGGTGGGTAATAAAGAACACCGTGCGACCACTGGCCCAGGCTTTGAGATTGGTGCAAACCTGCTTCTCGGTGTCATAATCCAGCGCACTGGTCGCCTCATCCAAGATGAGGAGACGGGGATTGTGAAGAATTGTGCGGGCGATCGCGATCCGCTGCCGTTGCCCTCCAGACAAAGACGCCCCCCGTTCGCCGACACGGGTGTTGTAGCCCAGGGGCAAATCCATGATGAAGTCGTGGGCATTGGCGATTTGGGCCGCTTCGATAATCGCCTCAGTGTCCGCCTCGGGGCGGGTGAGGGAGATATTTTCCTGAATGCTGCCTTCAAACAGCAGACTATCTTGCGGCACGATGCCGACCTGTTGCCGCAGGGAATAGAGTTCAACTTTGCTGATGTCGTACTTGTCGATCAAGATGCGACCCGACTCGACTTCATAAAGGCGAGGCAGTAGCTTCATCAAGGTACTCTTACCGGAACCGCTCTGGCCCACGACGCCAACAAATTGTCCGGCGGGAAACTCCAGATTGACGTTGACCAACTGCAGCGGACCAGACGGCGCAAACCGGAAGGCCACATTTTCGTAGCAGACGGTGCCCCGAATGTCGGGCATCTGAATCTGGTTGCGCCCCTGTTCTTCAGCCTCGCAGGGATGATCGAGAATGTCGCTCAAGCGTTCCAAAGACAGGGCGGTTTCCTGGAAGTTTTGCCAGAGCTGGGCCAGACGCAAGATCGGGGCGGTCACGTAGCCGGAAATAATGCGGAAGGCAATCAACTGACCCAAACTCAGTTCGCCCTGGAGGACCAGATACGCCCCGACCCAAAGCACCAGCAGCGCCGAGAGCTTGTTTAAAAAGTTGCTGGCGGCCCCGGCAGTCGTCGAGGTCAGCACTGTGTCAAAACCAGCACTGACGTAACTGGCATAGCGCTCTTGCCACTGCCAGCGGGTGCGCAGTTCGATATTTTGCGCCTTGACCGTTTGAATGCCCGATAACGCTTCCACCAGAAAGGATTGGGTGGAGGCGTTGCGTTCGGCTTTGACCCGCAGTTGCTTGCGGACGACGGGCGCGACCAGCACCGTGAGAAATACGAACAGGGGAATCGTCGCCAGGGCTACCAGGGTCAGCAGCCAGCTGTAAATGAACATGACAACGATGTAGAGCACAGAGAAGACCGCATCCAGCACGACGGTCAGTGCCGTCCCCGTGAGGAATTTGCGGATGTTTTCCAGCTCGTTGACCCGGCTCGACAGTTCTCCCACCGGACGCTTGTCAAAATAGCGCAGGGGTAAGCGCAGCAAATGGTCGATAATTTCGGACCCCAGGGCCATGTCGATGCGGTTGGTCGTATCGACGAACAGGTACGTGCGCAGGGCGGTGAGGATGGCTTCAAAGACGGCGATCACCAGCAGGAACACGCCGAGGACTTGCAGGGTATCGGTGCTGTTTTGGACGATCACCTTGTCGATGATCACCTGCACCATCAACGGATTAGCCAAGCCAAACAGCTGCACGAAGAAGGAGGCGATCAGCACCTCGACCAAGACCCAGCGATATTTCTTCAGTGAGGGAAGAAACCAGCTCAGGCCAAAGCGTTCCTGGGGGGTTTCGCGGGTCTTTTCCAGCAGCAGAATTTCGCCTTCGCCGCCCCAGGTTTCCTCAAATTCGATGGGAGATCGCTGAATCAGCCCCTGGTCGGGCACTGCCAATATGCGGGCTTTGGCGTTAGTTTCGTAAAGAACGGCGTAGCCTTCTTGCCAGCTGATCAGGGCGGGGGTGGGTAGACGGCTGATGGCGCTGGCGGGCACTTTGGTCATCTGGGTGCGCAGGCCCATGAATTCCGCCACTTTGCCCGCTAAGGGGAGGGAAAGCTGCCCCAAACGGGCACTCTGGTTGGTCAAAATGCGGCGAATGATGTCCCGACGAAAGGGCATGCCAAAATACTGGCTGACCATTTCCATGCAGGCCAACATGCCTTCGATGTCGCCTCTACCGCGCACAAAAGGGTAGTCGGTCGCGGAACCGGTGGCGTCGGGTTCCGGTTCTGGCAGGTGCTCGGGCGCGTAGGGGATCGCTGATGATGACTCGGCCACAGCCACGGCGAGCGAAGCGTCATGAGGGACCACCGGCGGTAGCACTGGCATGACGTCAGGCAAATCAGGTAAGCCAACCAGTCGCGCTCCTTGGGGACTGATCACATCCAATTCGTTCCCGGCCCATTCCAGATTGAGGCGGCTGCCCATGGGCTGGTTGATGACGGTGCCGCTGCTGACGAACCAGGTATAGTGACCTTCGCGGTCAAGATTGACGGGGCGCTTGCCGTAGGGCAGGTAGCGCACTACTCCGGCTTGCTGGGCGCGTTTGGCAAGGTGGGCCAGGTCGCCCGCATCTTCGGCCTGATCGTTGACCTGACGGGCTAGCAGGTCGAAAACCTCCGCCAGGTAGAGGCTGTCGCGGATGGCGGCAGCAAACTCCGGATGGGCATCCATGATCTGCTGAAACGTCGCGATGGAAAATTGGAAGCCAATGACTTCAGAGGAGGCGATCGCCGTTTCGCAGGGCTGACCGCGCAACATGCCGACCACCCCCAGCAGCGCCCCCTCCCCCAGCAACCGCAGGGTCACGGGTTTGTCGGTGCGGGGGTCTTCGCCTAAGAGGCGGGCTTGACCTTCGGTGATGAGGACCAGTTGCGGCAGGGCCTCGGGCCGCACGATGGGTTGGCCGATGCGGTAGCGCAGCAGTTGACCGCTCTGGGTCAGGTTGGCGATCGCCGAACCGGGCAAGCGGTCAAAGGGGGCCATGCCAGAAAGTGTGCGTTGCAGGGATTGAGAAGTTACCGTCATACCCTTGCTATCAATAGGTTTGCTATGGGGGTTGAAATATCTAGCATTAAAGACTGCCCAGACAAGACAAATTTGTAACCGACCAAAGAATAAAGCTTAAACATTAAACTTTGGCATTAAAGCGGGCAGGTGCCGTTCACTGCAAAGCCCTCACATCCAAGATGAGGCGACAAGCTCCTGCAACCTCAGCCGGTGTCAGTAAAATCTCCATCAGTTTAGTGCAAGACTTTTGATTTCTCGGGGCCACGCCTGGGAAATTCGCTAAATGTAAACTTTTGCTGGTTGCCCGCCCGGTTTGGTCCCGATCGCGGTGGTTGAGAATGCGGGCGAGGGGATGACGGCAGGGGCGATCGCCCCCCTGGAGACGTGCTTCGGTGGCTGATCGGGCAATAATGTGGGTGAAATGACGCCCTAATTAAAGGGCAGGCAGTATCCTTAGGGGCAACCTTGCACCAGGCAAGGGGCATCGGCTTGAGAGGAGAATCGTTGGTGGAGAGTGTGCAACCAGCTCATGTGGTTTTGCAGGTCGTCGATAAGTCGATGAGACCGACCGATCGCGATCTCGCCGTGCAAACCTTTTGGGATGATTTGACCCAGTTGGAACTCACCGATGCCAACGACATCACCCCCCTGCGAGATCCGCGTCAGGACAATACCCTCTACGGTTTAGACGTCCGTATCCCGCGTCCGGAGGAGCTACACATTTGGTGGCAAGATATCAGCGATCGCCTCGCCACCAACCCCGCCACCATTCGCCTGACCTGCACGCTGAACCACCTGCGGGTGCAAATTCAGACCGCCTCGCCTGAGGAAGTTCTCGGTTTTGTGCCCCTGGTCGACATGATTTTGCCCGCCCGCCAAATTTATCAGGCCCGCGCCGAAACCTATGCCTCCCGCGAAGGTGAATTTTCCCCCGTGGAGCAGGAAAATCTAGAGCTGCTGTGTTATCAGCTCAATTTGGATCCGGAAGTCGCTGAATACATTAAAGAACGCGCCCTCGGTCCCTATCGCGATCGCCAGACCAAACTCGACAAATATCGCGAAGTGCTCAACGCCGAACTGGATCGGCAACTGCTCCCGATGAGTGACACCGACAAGGCGGAGTTACAACGGCAGTACGCCGCTTCGGGCGTTTCCCCCTTGAGTGCCACGACCCAGGCAGAGCTCAAGCGGCTGTATGAGGCCCTCGGGCTCGCGCAAACCGATGTCGCAGCCATTCATGAGGCCGAGATTAAAGCCCGGCTGCCAGTGGAGGAAGCAGCGGCGGCAGACGATGCTAAAGCCGAAGCCGAAGCCAAAACTCAGGAGGAGTCGGCCCAACAGCAGGCGGCTAGGCAGCAAAACTTTGCCGAGCAGTACCGTCAGGAATTTGCCGGGGCGATCGCGCGATCGCTCTTTCCCAGTGAGTTCGATCGCGGGCGGTTAGAGCAAGCCCGGCGCACCTGGCAACTTGATCGAGAACTGGTGCGGGCGATCGAGCGCGAAACCACCGATGAGCGCTATGGTCCCATCGACTCTGCCCTGGGGCTCGACTACTCTCGCTTGCGCTATTTGCTCTGGCTCAACCAGTGGGACGCCGCCGACCAGGAAACCGAGCGGCTCGTGCTCTCGGGCCTCAGCCGCGATATGCGCCCCCTATCAGAAGACGCCATTTTGCACTTCAACCGCTACTGTGTGGACGTGCAAACGCTGGATCAACTGTGGTCACGCCATAGTCAAGGCAAGTTTGGCTTTGCCGCCCAATATCAGATCTATGTCCAAGAAGAGCGCCAGGTGGAGGATTTTCTCAAAGCGGTGGCCTGGGTCGAGGGCGTTGGCATCGGCACAGCCAATTTTCAACTCCGGGGCAAAGCTTATCGCCATCTGCAATTTAACCTGCAGGCCCCCGAAGGGCATTTGCCCACCTGGCGTTGGGCCGCCAATAGCCTCGAAGGTGACTATGCCCTGAACACTGAGATTGTGCAAAAGATCTTTTACGAGTTAATTGAAAAATGTTTGCCGCACCTCAAAACGGTGACGCCCCCCGCGCCGCCCGCCGCCGGAGTCGATGAATTATGATAGGAACCGAGATCGAAACTGGACTCCAAGAGTTAGAAGTGTTGCTGAGTCAGGGTGACTGGCTCACGGCGGATGCCGTCACCCTGGAAATCATGCTGGCGACCTGCCAGCGGCGAGAATTAGGGTGGCTCGATCAAGAGGCGATCGCCCTTTTTTCTTGCGAGATGCTGCATCAACTCGACCAGCGCTGGCTGTTCTACAGCGGCGATCGTTTTGGCTTCAGCACCCAGCTCAAAATTTATCGGCAAGAAGTGGGGCGATCGGCCTTCGACTATTGCCGTCAAGTCGGTTGGACGATGACCCTCTGGCGACCCACCGGCTTCTTCAACTTTTACAACTGGTTGACGTTTTCGCTGGATGCCCCTCGGGGCCACCTGCCTGCTCTCTGGTTTTGGGAAATGCCCTGGTATCACTCCTGGCTGATGGGCGGGTTTGGCACCGGTCGGGGAGCGAGCTTTGGCGAACCCCGGCTGTTTGACGCCATGATGCTGCGGGTAGAACGGTGTCAGCAAATTTAGAGTGAATGCGGAATTCAGAATGCAGAATTTGGCACGCTGGGTTAGTCGTTGCGCCTGCTGGTCTGGCAGTGTGCTGTGTGGCGGTTCCGGGGCGGGGCTTCGTTTAGAATCAAGCTGATTTGAAGACAGGGCCATGCAGCCATGGCCTAGCCGTGTTGATAGCGGAATTTCAGTCCAGTGCTAGCAGCGACGTGTTTGAATGATCTTTCTGGGATCGGCGGGGCCATCGTGATGAGCCTGCTGACGGATGCGACTGACCTGGCGATCGAGCGCAACTTAAAAGAATTTTTGCCCGTCTTGCTGGTGGCCCTGAGTGCGGCTAGCCTGCCGCGCATTTTTCCGTTCATGCGGCAGGTGCCCTATACCCTGCTGTTGGTGATTGTCGGGCTAGGACTGGCGTTGGTAGAGGTGCGGCTATTCGATCTGTCTCCCGGCATGATTTTGCTGATTTTTTTACCCCCCATCCTTTTTGAGGCGGCTTGGAAGATGCGGTGGGCGGATCTGCAACGGGAGCTATGGCCCAGTAGTTTGTTTGCCGTGGGCAGCGTGCCCATCACCCTCGTTGGGGTGGGGTGGGGGCTGCACCAGTGGATGCACGTCCCCTGGACGACGGCGTTGCTCACGGGGGCTGGTTTGGCGGCGACGGATTCGGCTTCGGTGCTGGGGGTGTTTCGTGAGGTGGGGGCAGGTCAGCGCCTAACTACCCTGCTGGAAGGGGAAAGCCTGTTAAACGATGGGGCGGCGGTGGTGGCCTTTAGTGTGCTGCTGGAGCAGGCGATCGATCCTCAACCGATTGACCTGACCACCACCCTGTTGCAGTTTGTCGTAGTCTGCGGGATTGGTCTGGGGGTAGGAGGCGTGATTGGCACCGTCGTGGCACTGCTGACCCAGCGCTATGACTTGGCCTGGGTAGAGCAAACCCTGAGTCTGGTGACGGCCTACGGCGGCTACATTTTGGCGGAAGAGTTGGGGGGTTCTGGCGTGATTGGGGTGGTGACAGCCGGGTTGATTATTGGCAACCTCAGTCTGATCCCTGGCGAGCAACCCCAGAAGCGCAGCACTATGGTGGAGTTTTGGGAGTTCGTCATTTTTTTGGTGAACTCCATTGTGTTTTTGCTGCTGGGCGACCAGATTTTGTTTCCCTACTTTTTGGAGCATATCGACACCAGCTTGATCGCGATTCTCGCGGTGTTGGTCTCGCGGGGGGTGGCGATTTACGGGTTCAGTGCGGTGAGCGGCTGGATTACCCGCGATCCCATTCCCTGGGCGGAGCAGACGGTGCTGTGGTGGGTAGGGCTGCGGGGTTCAGTAGCGATCGCCCTGGCCCTGAGTATTCCTGACCTGGTGCCCGATCGCCAGCAAATCATCTCCAATTCCTTTGGGGTCGTGTTGTTCACCCTGCTGGTGCAGGGCCTCACCACCAAATTTTTGATGGACAAGCTAAATTTGCTGACCGACGAACAGCTCTATCAGCAGTACCTCAGTTTGGTGGCTCAGCGGGATGCGCTGCAAAAGATTTTGAACTATTTGCTGGATGGCGATCGCAAACCCACCATTACCGCCGACCAGTTTCAACAAGAGCTGGAGTTTGTCAACACCTCGCTGGAGGCCACCAAAGCCGAATTGGCCACCATGCGAACCGAACATCCCACCTTAGAACCCCTCATTTTGCAGCAACATCAGGCGCAGTTGATGGCGATCGAGTCCTCCACCTATGGGGATTTTGTGCAAGGTGGGTTGTTAAAGGAGATTCCCCCCTCCATCATTGAGGGCGCATTTGGCAACTAGACTGCGTCCGCAGTTCCTTCCTGAAGCCTGTGGCACCTTTCACGGGAACTTTAGATCAAGCAAATACTAACCTCCCCGGAAGGGCCGGGGGTGAGTCAGTAGTATTGATTGCAGTTCCTCGTCGCTCCTCCGGTGCTATGGCCAGCATTTTCCAATCTTCCGTCGGCCTGTTGCGATCGCGCCTCTCTCGCCGCATTGTAAGTTGGGTTTTTCTCAGCATTGTCGTGATCGAGGTGATCATTTTTATTCCGGCGTTTGTGCGCCGCTATCGCGAAAAGCTGAGTGACTTGCAGGACGTCTCGACAGAGGTGCTGTTCACGGCCAAGGCCACCGCCATGTTGGTGGGCGATACGAAGACGGTGCTGCAACTAATTCAACAAAATCTGAAGCCCGATTCGGTGATTTTGGGGGGGCAGTTGTGTGCGCTGGATGGCACGGTAATCGATAGGTTTGGCGAGCCGCCGACCATTGACTGTCGCCAGGTGCCCGAAGGGGAAGTAGTCCAGCGGCTCACCGACAATCGCCGCCGCTATGACGTGGCCTGGCCCAGCGATCGCCTCTCCGATGAATACATTTTGGTGGTGCGCCACGATGCCACGGGCGTGATTCATGAAATGTGGCAGTATGCCCTGGCGATCGCGGGGTTGGTGATTATCATTTCCGCCTTTGTCACGTTGGTGACGATTGTCATGCTGGAGCGGATTTTGATCATCCCGGTTTTGCGGCTGCGGGATGATTTGCGCCGGGCGGGGGAGGCGGTGAGTCAAGACCAGCCGCCCCGATTTCAGACCCAGGCCATGGGGCGGCGCGATGAACTGGGGGAGGTCTCCCAGGCGTTTTGCGATATGTTTGAGCGGGTCCACCAGGAGATCTGCGATCGCAAATTGGCGGAGCAAGCCCTCAAAGCCGAGCAGGCCAAGTCGGAGAAGCTGCTGCTCAACATCTTGCCCGACACCATCGCTGCACAGCTCAAGCAAGAAGTGGGGGCGATCGCCTCACGCTTTGACGAAGCCACCATTTTGTTTGCCGACATTGTCGACTTTACCGGCCTGTCGAGGCAGATGACGCCTGCCGCCCTGGTCGACGTGCTGAACGACATCTTTTCTCGGTTTGATGCGATCGCCGATGCCCTCGGGCTGGAAAAAATCAAAACCATCGGCGATGCCTACATGGTGGTGGGCGGTCTGCCCGAGCCGCGTCCCGACCATGCCCAGGCCATTATGGAAATGGCGATCCAAATGCTGGAGACGATTCCGGCGTTTCGGCGGCATGATGGCAGCCCCTTTCGTCTGCGCATCGGCATCAACACGGGGCCTGTGATTGCGGGGGTGATCGGCATCAAAAAGTTTAGCTACGACCTCTGGGGCGATGCCGTCAACATCGCCAGTCGCATGGAGTCCCACGGGGTGGTCGATCGCATCCAAATCAGCGACAGCACTTATCGTCATGTCCACGATCAGTACGAATTTGAGGATCGGGGCTGCATCAAAATCAAAGGTCGCGGCCTGATGCACACTTACCTCTTCCAGGGGCGCAAGCCGGTGGCGGCAACCCCGCAGTCAGAGGTGCCCGCGGCCTCCAGCGACAACGTGTAAAACGCCCAGGAGGCAGCCCGATAGACGATTCCCGTCCTGGTCAAGCGCTGAGGCTCGCTCGGATGGGTCGCTTCCTGTTCGGATGGCGTCGGGACGTATAACTGTGCGCCCCGACCAGCAACGGGACAATGTCTTCACAGAATTTCCTTGCCTAGATGAAACCACCCAGCTTTCCGGGCGAATCAGCCCCCCCAAGCCCCGACCTTGTGGGGGTTTCCCAGACAGCTGACGCCTAGCCTTCCGTTGCCATGATGGCAGCGGCGATCGCGATTGCCGATCGGCTCAAGGACGGTAGATAACCGGTCGGGCAGGCTTCCCAGCCTGCCACCCTCATCCGCTTGTTCAAAGACGCTCGGTCACGGAGGACGGCCAGGATGGCCATCCAACCAGAACGCCTCTGACGTACTGATACCCAAGCCGATTTAACCCTCTACAGGATTAGCCCCAAGCCAGGGCAAAGATTTTTTTTGACATGAAAGAAAACGATGTGCGGGCGATCGCAGGATGAGCTAATGTTATGCCAGCAAACTTGAGATTGCCGAATACCCGTGGCTAGCGGCCTGACTGTCAGAAAATCTGGGGCGTTGCGTCCGGCCCCGCGCGAGACCGTTTTTTGCAAGACACTCGTAGTGGGCAACTCGATCGCCGCCTACACCGCCACCCTGGCAATCTTGCAAGCCGGGGGGCAAGTTTGTTGGGCGCAAGCCGGAGCCCAGGACCTCGTCAAAACGCTGAACCAGCAGCAGCGATCGCAGCAAGCCGAGTCGCGCTTTAGCTGGCGCAAAGGTCGCCGCATTTCCCCCTGGGAAGACGCCACGATCATGTCTCAAAGTCAGCAGGCGTTTTGGATCAACTGGAAACCTCAGCCCGCCTTGCCCCCGGCTCCACCCGCCGCCCCCGAGGCGGCAGCCCTGAGCGCGTCATCCCCGGCATCCCTGCCCGCCCGCCAGTCGAAAGAAAATCAACTGCGTCAGGCGATTAATCCCTATCTGCAAAGCCAGCAGTTGATCCTGATTCCCCGAGGCCTGCCTGTCCGGGTGCTGTATTCCCAGCAGCGGGGCCAGCGGCGAGTACATCAGGTGGTGTTTCAAGACCCGACGACGCGGCAGCAGTTCCAGGTGCATGCCAAGCTAATTCTGGATGCGACCGCTGACGGATTTTTACAACAAGATCTGGCGACGGCTTCGGCCTCGTCCCTCGTCCCCGAGCATCAATTGACGCTGGACGAAACTGTCACGGCAGTGCAGCAAGACGCCAGAGGTACGTTTTTCCCCGATGCGATCGCGGTGGTGATGGCCAGTGGCTTGGACGGACGCGCCAAACCCCGACCGTTATCCGTGCCGCTGCGATCGCTGGTGTTAGAAAACACGGAAGGGTTTTTGAGTGTCAGTTTGCCGGGGTGCGAGCCGTCGTTGCGCCCAGTATTTCAACATCCCCGCGCCCAGTGGGCGTTGGGCGAAGCGGCAGGGCAGATCGCCGCCCGAGCTGCCCAAGCGGGTAGTTTGGCCGCCCTCCGCAGCGCGCCCAACTGGGCATGGACCTTGCAACAAACCCTGGTGCGCCAGGGTATCCCGATTTTTGCCTTTGACGATATCGCCCTAGACGATCCCGATTTTGAGGCGATTCAGATGGTGGCGATCGCTGACGTGGTCCGCACCATGCGCCGCCGCGACCTCAGCTTTCGCCCCGAAACCCCCGTCACCAAAGCCGTCCTCGCCTCGGCCCTGGCGCGTCTGCCCAAACAACCTGCGCTACCGACGACCGACAAAACGGCCCCCCTCGCCGACGTGACCCCCTACCACTGGGCCGAGCAGGCCATTCAAACGGCGATCGCCACCCAAACCCTACCCCCCGAAACTGACACCGCCTTCCGCCCCTACAAAGTTCTCTCCAAACGCCAACTGTGGCAAGTCGTGCAGCCCCTCTATCCCACCGATCCGACGACCCTGCCCTTTAGCCCCGATGACACCCCCGCCCGCCGTCGCCACCTGTCGCGATCGCTCTACCCCATCTTGCAATTTCGCCTCGGCAGTTAGGGCATGGGCGGGACGGGAGCTTCTCGGTGATGGTAGTGGCTGGGTACTGGGTGGCTGAGGCAGTTTTGAACCAAGAGGCGGAATTGTGACTGCGATCGCCTCCCCATGTTCCAACGCCCCCACGTTCCAACACACTCCCCACCTCACGTCGCCTGCCCAACACCCGATCCGCCAAACCCGTGTTATTAAAGAATGTGATGTTCAACTGCGAGGCAAAAGTTGTGGATCTAATGAGTATGGTGGGTCAGGCGATTAATCGCTCTGATACCGAGGCCAGCAATGACCTGATGGGCTCCGTTTTGGGAGCGCTGAACAATGCCCCCGTAGACAATAACAAAATTGGGGATGTGGCTCGGGGCTTTCAAGGGGAACTGCAAAAGCGGGGCGACGCGAGTTCCTTGATGGGGTCATTGCAGTCGGTAGCCGCGACGGGGGCGATCGAACAATTCTTGGGTTCCCAGCAGATTGTCGCCCTCGCTCAGCAGGTTGGTGTTGATCCCGCCATGGTAAAAAGCGTGACGCCGATGATCGCCCAGTTTTTGGTGAAAGGCTCCAATGCTCAGGGTGGCGGTCTGTTGGAAAAGGTGCTCTCCGGTGAGGTGGATTTGGGTCAGATGGCTGGCCTGATCGGCATGGCCAACAAGTACATGCAGGGGCGATAAATTGCCCCGCACCTGAAGGGCTGGTGACGCGATCGCCGATGCCACACAGGCGATCGCTCACACCGTCTCTTGCCTGATTGGGCACTCCTTTAACTCCCGATCAGTGGCATTCCCTGATTTCGTTCGCCTTACAATGGCTGCATATCCTTTGCACGCGATCGCACCTGAAATCTGTGGCTGACCCATCTCCCTTGCTGATGCTCGTCGACGGGCACTCCCTGGCCTTTCGTTCCTACTACGCCCACACCAAAGGGGCCGAGGGCGGACTGCGGACCTCCACCGGCATTCCCACCAGCGTCTGCTACGGCTTTCTCAAGTCACTGCTCGATACCGTCGAAGCGGAGCGCCCCCAATACGCCGCCGTCGCCTTCGACCTCGACCAGCCCACCTTTCGCCACGAAATGGCCGACGACTATAAAGAGGGGCGTCCCGAGGCTCCCGAAGACTTTTTAGAAGATGTCAGAAACCTGCAAGATTTGTTGCAGACCCTTGGCTTTTGCGTCGTTACAGCCCCCGGCTTTGAAGCCGACGATGTGATTGGCACCCTCTCTACCTTGGGCAAAGCCGAAGGCTATCGGGTCAAAATTCTCAGCGGTGACCAGGATCTCTTTCAACTCATTGATGAAGACCAGGGACTCGTAACGGTGCTGTATCTCAGCAGCGTTTTCGCCAAAGGCCCCGGCAAAGGCAATGCCCGCGAATTTCAGGCCCCCCAAGTCAAAGATAAGCTCGACATCCTACCGTCGCAAGTAGTGGACTACAAAGCCCTCTGCGGCGACGCCTCCGACAACATTCCTGGGGTGAAAGGCATTGGCGCAAAAACGGCGGCCAAGTTGTTGAATCAGTACGGCGATCTGGACTCCATCTACGCTGATCTCGACAATATGAAAGGGGCCACCCAAAAGAAATTGCGAGAAGGCCAAGCCGACGCCTATCACTCTCAAAAAATGGCGCGCATCGTCACCGATGTGCAGCTAGAGGCGCACCTGGAAACCTGCAAGCTCAACGGTTTCGATGTCGAGGCCGTCACCGCCAAGCTCAAGCGGTTGGAGTTTCAGCAGTTCATCAATCGGCTACCTTACATCGAAGCCGCCCTCAAAGGCGCAGCCCCCCCGGCAAAGCCCGCTAAAGAAGCTGCGCCCGCCTATGAAGATCCAGATCTCGCCTTTTTCTCAGCGGAAGAGACGGATCAGGCTCAAGCGGTAAAAGCCGTCGACATTGCCCCTCAAGTCATCACGACGGAAGAAGCCCTCTATGAACTGCTGGATTTGCTGGGCGAACAGACCGACCCGGCCCAGCCCGTGGCCTGGGATACGGAAACCACTTCGCTCACCCCCCGCGATGCTGACCTGGTGGGTATCGGCTGCTGCTGGGGCGATCGCAAAACCGACCTCGCCTACATTCCCCTGGGTCACAAGGACGGCACCCAGCTCGACAAAGCGACGGTGCTAGAAGCGCTGCGCCCCATTTTAGAAGGGGCGGAGTTTCCCAAGGTGTTGCAAAACGCGAAGTACGATCGCCTCGTCCTGCGTTCCCAAGGCATTCATCTGGCGGGGGTAGTCTTCGACACCATGCTCGCCAGCTACGTGCTCAATCCTGACTCGAATCACAACCTCAGCGACCTGTCCCTGAAGTACTTGAATGTCAGCGCCCTGAGCTATTCTGACCTGGTGCCCAAGGGCCAAACGATCGCCGATCTTCCCATCGCGGCGGTCGCCGACTACTGCGGTGCCGATGTGCATACCACCTTTCGCCTCGCCGCCCTTCTCAAACAGGAACTGGCCCAATATCCCGACCTGGAGCACCTGTTCAACGCCGTTGAGCTACCCCTGGAACCCGTGCTGGCCGAGATGGAATATATCGGCGTGCGCATTGATTCCGAGTATCTGGGCAAGTTTTCTAAACAGCTGGAGATCGACCTGAAGCAGATTGAGGAACAGGCCTATGAACTGGCTGGAGAAACATTCAACCTCGGCTCTCCCAAGCAGCTCAGCACCCTACTGTTTGAAAAATTAGGGCTGGACAAACGCAAATCTCGCAAAAATAAATCCGGCGGCTACTCCACCGATGCCGCCACCCTGGAAAAGCTCCAGGATGATCACCCCGTAGTGAAACTGATTGTGGAAAATCGCACCCTGTCGAAGCTCAAGTCCACCTATGTCGATGCCCTGCCAGAACTGGTGCGCCGCGACACCCACCGCATTCACACCGACTTTAACCAGGCGGTGACCGCTACCGGGCGACTCTCTTCCTCCAATCCCAACTTGCAAAACATTCCCATTCGCACGGCGTTTAGTCGGCAGATTCGGGCCGCCTTCATTCCCCAATCGGGCTGGAAACTGGTGGCGGCGGACTATTCCCAAATTGAGTTGCGCATTTTGGCCCACCTGAGCGAAGAACCCGTGCTGGTGGCAGCCTACAACAGCGGCGATGACGTACACGCACTAACGGCGCGACTGCTGTTTGAAAAAGACGACATTACCCCCGAAGAGCGGCGATTGGGCAAGGTCATCAACTTTGGGGTGATTTATGGGATGGGGGCGACGCGGTTTGCCCGTGAGGCGGATGTGGAGCGCAGCGAGGCCAAGACGTTTATCGATCGCTACTACGATCGCTATCCCAATGTCTTTGAATACCTGCAACAGATGCAGCGGGAGGCGATCGCCCACGGCTATGTGCAAACGCTGATGGGCCGCCGTCGCTATTTCAATTTCACCAGCGGCAAACTGCGCGACCGGTTGGGCAGCGACCCCAACGACATCAATCTGGATGACCTGAAACGCATTGGCGGCTACGATGCGGGGCTGCTCCGGGCGGCGGCCAATGCACCCATCCAGGGGTCCAGCGCGGACATTATCAAAGTCGCCATGATTCGCCTGCACGAGTTGCTGAAGGGCTACGAGACGCGGCTGCTGCTGCAAGTCCACGACGAACTCGTGTTTGAGGTGCCCCCTGACGAATGGGCCGAACTGGCCCCCCAGATCATTGACACCATGGAGTCTGCCGTGTCGCTGAAGGTGCCCCTCGTGGTGGAGGCCAGCGCTGGCCCCAACTGGATGGAAGCCAAGTAAGCCCTGTCAGGCGATATCAAATTTGTGGGTGAAGCATTATGTCAACTGTTTATGTCAACTGTCATTAATTTGGAACCGCTGACCCGAGAACAGTTTGTGCGCCTGGGCCAGAGCAATCCTGATTTGCCGCTGGAGCAACCGTGCTGCCAGAGTTTCAGCTATCGTTGTAACCGCTATTCAGCGCTGGCGTTAGCTTTTGAGAGACTCGGTGATGACCGCGATCGCCCCCAGGCACAGCAGCAGCACAAAGCCCCGGCTGAAGACTTGTTCCAGACAGGCGATCATCAAGCCAGACACCCAACTCAGTGCCAACACCACCGACACTACGTAGGCCACCGTACAGCCCGTCAGGGCTAACAAAAAGTATTTCAGGGCTCGAACCGTGACGGGCAGCAAAGACTTCGGGGAGGATTGCCGTCGCATGGGAATGTCCTCTGGAAAGGTGGTCTTAGTTTGCCGGATGCCTGTGACGATGAGATGACCCCGAGATGAAAAATTCTGTGGTTAGGGGCAAATTTCAAAGCCTCACAAATAGACTCAAGCGCTACCCCTGGCGGTGCACCTAGCGTATACCCCCCGCATATAGGAGGCCGGGCGCGATCGCCCAAACCGCCGCCGCGCCCGGCCCCAGGCGATTGTTGAAACCCGCCCCTCGCCAGTGTTCCAAACCTGAGCAGCCTTGTTATACTTCGGTGCCATAGCCAGCACTATGGATTTCCATATGTCCGCCAGGACTTTTAGCAATTCCTAAGGTTATGACTTCCTCAACTACCTTTGCGGCCTTAGATCGGTTTGTAGCGGCCCTTGAGCACCGGATTCAAGAGGCGATCGCCGAGCGTTCTCCCACCAGCTCCCCCACCATTCGCTGTCGCTATCAACAGGGGCGACTACTGGTGCTGTCTGAAGATGAAGTCGCCGCCGCGACCGCTGCCGAGCGCGACGAGCGCTTCGCGGCCCTGGCCCTAGCGATGAATCAGGGCTTGGCCGCAACCGAATTGCCCGAAGCCTTGCTGGATGACAACGGCGAGTTGCCCGTACGGTTGTATCTGCGGCAACGGGGCAACGCGAGTCCCTATGCGGCTCGCAGTTGGGGCTGGCAGCCCGCCGACACCGTTGCCGACTTGTTTGACACGGCTGAGTCGGACGGGGTGCCTAGCCATGAAGACGCCCGCGAATCTGAAATCAGCTCCGGCTCCCTGGTGTTACTCTCTAAACCCAGCGATGACGACCATGAAGACGCCGTCACCGCTGCTCAATCCTGGTCAGCCGCCCCTCTGCGTGTGTGGCAGGCCGTCAAGGGGGTGGCAGAGCCCGAGCGGTTCCGCCACCATTGGCAACGACTCTCGACCGATTGGCCAGACCTACCCTGGCGCTCGGTGGTGGGCTTAGCGATCGCGGGCGTTACGGTGGGGGCGATCGCCTATGGCATCACCCGGCCCTGCACCTTTGGCAGTTGTGAGCGTCGCCAAACCGCCAGCGACCTCAGCCAAGAAACCCTCACAGCCTTGGCTGGCAATCCCCGCCCGGACGAAGTGCGCAGCGCCCATCAAGACCTGCAAAAGGCGATCCGGCTCGTTGCCGCGATTCCGCCCTGGTCGTCGCACTATGACTCAGCCCAGGCAGACCTCCTGCGTTATCGGACGCAACTGTCTGACCTGGAGTGGATTATCGCCGCCCAAAAAAACGCCACCCAAGCCTCAGAAAAAAGCCAAAACCCGCCCCACCCGGTAACGCGCTGGGTGGAGGTGCAGTTGTTGTGGCAAAAAGCGGTTAATCACCTGGAGCGCGTGCCTGCAGACAGCTACTTAGCCGACTTAGCGAACCAAAAGCTCAAAGAATACGGGGCTAACTACGCCACTATTGGGGAACGGCTGGCAGTCGAAGAGTCGGCGGAAGCGAACTTAAATGAAGCGATCGAAGCGGGTGACTTGGCGGCAGCTCAAACCGCATCAGCCACCACCCTGAATGACTGGCGAGTCGCTCAGCGCGAATGGAATCGCGCCACCCAAGCTCTGAGCCAAATTCCCCAGAGCACTCTGGCCTACAAAGAAGCTCAACCGCTGCTCTCTGACTATCGCGGCCAAGCCGTACAAACCCGCACCCGCGTCACCTTTGAGCAGGCCGGCGAACGGGCCTATCGAGATGCTCTTGCCGCCGCCACGCAGGCCCAAGCGGCCGAGCAGGCCAACCAGTGGACCCAAGCCGTCAACTTCTGGCGCGACGCCTACGCCCAAATGCGCCAGGTGCCCAAAAATACCCTGCGCTATACCGACGCCCAGGGGCAGTTGAGCAGCTACCAAGCTTCCTTAAAGCAGGCGCAAACCAAGCTCAAGCAGGCTGTCGCCCTGCAATCCATCGACGCCGACTTAGCCACGCTGTGCCCCCTGGCCGCAGGCATCTGCACCTACACCTACAGTCCCCAACAGGTGGAACTGATCTTGCGGGAACCCTATGACAGCGCCATTCGCCAGTCGATCTCGCCGCCCTCGACCCAGGGCCGCCTAACGCGCAATAACGCTGTGATTGAAGAAACCCACGAACTGGTGCAAAACATTATGCAGTTGGGCAACCAGGTACAACTGCCGATCGCCCTCTACGACGAAAACCGCCAGTTCATCGCTCGCTATAAACCCGAATACGGCGGCTTTGTGAAAAACTGAGCCCCTGCTCAACAAGGTTTTTCGCTGGGGCTGGCAGAGCGTTGGGCAACCATTTCTATTCACAGGCAAAGTCTGCCCCATGCCCCACTCAACCGCCTTTATTTTGTATGATGTTCTTAGCCATTTTGCTCTAGCGCTTCATTGAGGTTCCAGGCGGCGCTAATCAGCGCAATATGGGTGAACGCTTGGGGAAAATTGCCCAGAGAAGTGCCATTGACGCTCATTTCCTCAGCGTAAAGCCCCAAATGATTGGAATAGCTCAGCATTTCTTCAAAAATCAGGCGCGCCTGGTCAAGATACTCAGGATTGGCCTTACCCGCCCGCGTGAGGGCCTCCACCAGCCAAAACGTACAGAGATTAAAGGTGCCTTCCTGGCCTTCCAAGCCGTCTTTGAAATTGGGACTGTAGCGATAGACAAAGCTACTAGCGGTCAGCCCCCCCTCCCGAGGCGGTTGGCGCACCCGTTCTAAGGTTTTGATCATGCGTGGGTCGTTGGGAGCCATGAAAAACACCAGCGGCATAATCAGACACCCCGCATCCAGCGAATCGCCGCCGTACACCTGCACAAAAGACTGTAGTTCTTCGTTCCAGCCTTTTTCAAAAATTTCTTTATAAATGCGATCGCGCAACTCGCGCCAGGTCTGGTGATCCGCCGGGAACGAGCGCTTCGCCGCTAGTCTTAGTCCCCGATCCAGCGCGACCCAACACATCAGCTTGGAATAAACATACTGTTTTTTGCCACTGCGCGACTCCCAAACGCCTTCATCAGACAGATAGAAGCTGTTGCAGACCCAATCCAACAAGCGCTGCAGATGTCGCCAAAAATCATAGGAAATCTGGGTGCCGTATTTGTTGTAGAGATAAACGGAATCCATCAGCTCACCGTAAATATCGAGCTGGAGCTGTTCAAAGGCGGCATTACCAACCCGGATCGGTTGAGAGTTGCGATACCCCGACCAGTGATCTAAATAGGTTTCGCTGAGGTCGCGATCGCCATTAATGCTGTAAACCACTTGCAGCGTATCGCCATCTTTCAGCTCTGAGCAGCGATGCTCAATCCAGTCCATAAAGGCTGCCGCTTCTTGGGTAAAACCCAGCCGCAGCAAGGCATAAACGGTAAACGCGGCATCGCGCAACCAGGTATAGCGATAGTCCCAATTGCGCTCGCCGCCGATCGTTTCCGGCAGGCTCGTGGTGGGAGCGGCAATGATGGCTCCCGTCGGTTCATAGGTGAGGAGCTTCAACACCAGGGCCGAGCGATGCACCATGCCGCGCCAGAGCCCTTTGTAAACGCTTTGGGAGAGCCAGTCGCGCCAATAGGCCACGGTTTGGGCGAACAGGGCATCGGCATGGGCACAGGAAATGGGATCGTCACAGTCATTGGGTTGGTCCACATGGCGAAGGATAAAGACCTGTGATTCGCCTTCATCCAGCACAAAATCAGCCGTCACGCCGCGATCGTCCAATTGCAATTCCGTGTCTGTGACCAGAGCCAAATTGAGATTTTGGGATGAGAAGACGGCTCCCTCATTGACCCGTTTAGTGTCGTGGCGATCGCGCCCGTAATTAAAGGCGGGATAACAGGTCAACCGAAATGGCATCGAGCGCCGCCGCGATCGCACCAGGCGCACCAGCCATTGGTTCGGCAGGTCAGTTTTGATCGGCATGAAATCGATCACTTCGCCGACCGCCGTCGCAGAGGAAAACCGGGTTACCAAAACGTTGGTTTCGGGCCAGTAAAACTGCTTGTGAACCACACCGTCGAAGTTGGCGGCAATTTTAAAGAATCCCCCCCGTTGGTCATCTAGCAGTGCCCCAAACACGCTCGGCGAGTCATGTTTGGGAAAACAGTACCAATCGATGGAGCCGTTGCGGCCCACCAGGGCGGTGGTGCGCATGTTGCCGATGATGCCGTAGTTTTCGATGGGCTGATATCCCATGAGCTCGTGAAGACCCTTCAATAGTGGCACTCACAAATTACTCAACTCACGGCCTTTCAGCGTCTAGCGCAGGAACGATCTCTGCGTCCCATGCTGCTGATCAAATCATGGCAACACCAGTTGGGCCGCATCGTTAAAAAATAGTCGCCGAATGCCCGCCGTCACCATAATCGCCGCCACTAAGTCAGCAAACGCCAGCATCAACATGATCAGCATTTGGTACAGGGCGGCGGTGAGGGGATCCGCCCCGCTGAGCAGTTGGCCGGTGATGATGCCGGGAAGTTTCACAATGCCCACCACCATCATGGCGTTAATCGTGGGAATGAGCCCCGCTTTGATGGCCTCGCGCCGATAGGCCGCGATCGCTTGCTGCGGCGACGCCCCCAAACTCAGATGGGTCTCAATTTCGACGGGGTTGCGTTTCAGATTAGTAACCAGGCGATCGCCCGCAATGGTGGCAGCGGTCATGGCGTTGCCCAGCACAATCCCCGATAGGGGAATGACATAGCGGGGGTCGTACCACACCGCCGGACGAATGATCACGCCCAGGGTGTAGACCATCGTCAGCAATAAGGTCGTCAGCAAAGACCCGGCCAAAATGGGCAGCAGGCGCGACAGCCGTTTGTCAATACGGTTGCGGGCGACGAGGGTGGCGATCGCCACCATGACCAGCAGCACCGCTATGACGCTGTAGGGGTTTTGCCAGGCAAACACAATGGCGAGCACATAGCCCACCGCCAACAACTGCAACACCGTCCGGACGGTGGCATTGAGCAGCGTCAGCTCCAACCCCAGGTGGTGCCAGCGCACCAGGGCGATCGCCGCCACCATTAACACCAGTGCCAGCGCAATTTGCAACAGACCAAGTTCAATCATGGGGGCACGCAGGGTAGAAAGGGCGATTCACGGTACCAGACCTCAAACTACCGCAAGGGACAGCAGCCTGAGACAGCGACGAAACGATATTTTTCGCCAATGAAATAAATTCAATAGATTGACTAGAGTCTATGGATGTCCTTGAGTAGTTTTACTTAATAAGTGTTAAGGAGGCAACGGGATTAACTGTATTTTTCTATACTATTGTTAAGGGCACTGAAACATATCCTCTGGTCTGAAAAAGCTAGATAGACGATATGAACGCACTGATTGGGTGCAATCCAGCTCAGTTGATAGCCCTGGCCCGGCTCCGCTGACAGATTTAAGACGCTTCAGGGCTCTGATCGCACAGTGTTAAGGATTTCGCCATGCAGGCATCGCTATTTCGGTCTAGAGTTTATGACGCGGCGGTAATTGCGAGATATTACAGGCGACGCCCCTGGCGGGTGATCTGGCGATCGCTACAAGTGCTGTGGTGGCTGGGCACGTTTGTGCTGGGGCTCCAGAGCGATCGCTGGTTTCATCGCGAAGAACACAATCTAGAAAAGCGGGCGATTCAACTCCGCCAGCTCCTGACTCGCCTGGGGCCGACTTTCATCAAAGTAGGGCAAGCCCTGTCCACTCGCCCCGACTTGATTCGCAAAGACTTTTTAGAAGAACTCACCAAACTCCAAGACCAGTTACCCCCCTTTCCTTCCCCGTTGGCCATGGCCATCTTAGAACGGGAACTGAGCTACTCTCCCGAGGAAATCTTTAGCCAGATTACTCCTGAGCCAGTGGCGGCGGCGAGCTTGGGTCAGGTCTATCGCGCCCGCCTCTACAGTGGTGAAGAAGTCGCCGTTAAGGTGCAGCGGCCCAATCTACTCCCGGTTATCACGTGCGACTTGTTCATCATGCGGTTTGCGGCCCAACTGCTGGGACCGCTGCTACCGCTCAATTTAGGCCACGACCTTTCCCTGATTGTGGATGAGTTTGGCATCAAGTTATTTGAGGAAATCGACTACCTCAACGAAGGTCGCAACGCGGAACTCTTTGCCGCCAATTTTCAAAACGACCCCACCGTCAAGGTCCCCAGCATTTACTGGCGCTACAGCAGCGGCAAGGTGCTGACCCTGGAATGGATCAACGGCTTCAAACTGACCGATATCGGCAGCATTCAGGCGGCTTCTCTGAATACCGACAAGCTGATCGAGGTCGGCGTTACGTCGGGCCTGCAGCAGCTTTTGGAGTACGGCTTCTTTCATGCTGATCCCCATCCCGGCAATCTGTTTGCCATGACCGATGGCCGCATGGCCTACATCGACTTTGGCATGATGGATCAGCTCAACCAGGACACTAAAGAAACCCTGGTGGATGCGGTGGTACACCTGATCAACCAGGACTACGCCACCCTGGCCGCCGATTTCGTGAAGTTAGGCTTCCTGACTCCAGACACCGACATTGAGCCCATCATTCCCGCCCTGGAGGCCGTCTTGGGAGATGCCCTCGGAGCCAAGGTGCGGGACTTTAACTTCAAAACCATTACCGATCGCTTTTCCGAATTGATGTACGACTACCCCTTCCGGGTGCCGGCGAAGTTCGCCTTGATTATTCGCTCACTGGTGACCCAAGAAGGAGTGGCGCTCAGTCTCAATCCCGATTTCAAAATTGTGGATATTGCCTATCCCTACGTGGCTCGGCGACTGCTCAAGGGCGAAACGGCGTCGCTCCGGCGGCGGTTGCTGGAAGTGCTGTTCAAAGATGGCAAGTTTCAGTGGCAGCGCCTGGAAAATTTGTTGCAGATTGCCCGCAATGACGAAGATTTTGACATTCTGCCTACCGCGAGTTTGGGATTGCAGTTCCTCATGTCTGAGGAGGGGCACTACATTCGCGATCGCCTGATTTTGGCCATTACCGAAGACGATCGCCTCCACACCGAAGAAGTGCAAAAGCTTTGGAATTTGGTGAAGGACGACGTCACCCCGTCCAAGGTCCTGGGCATTGCCTGGAATGCGATTCTCCAAACTTCAGTAGAACGCGCTGCCGATTGGTTGCCACCGGTGGCTGCCCTTACCGCTAGTTTTCAGCCCTCTAAATCGGTTTCTTAGCGGCGACCGACCGATATAGAACCTATTTGACATCTCGTCTGAAAGCTTTGCATGGCAGGCTTTTTAGCAAAATCTGGCAAATTGACTGAAATGCTTTAGCTGCAAGGGTTTGGAGAAAGATCTCAAATGGGCTCTATAAACCTCATCCAGATTCAGAAGTGGAGTTTTGGCATGTGGGAAACCTCACCGCCTGCGGCACCTCTCCTTCTCAAGGAGAGGTTTGACAAGACTCTAATTCCTCTCCTTGAGAAGGAGAGGTTAGGTAAGGTTCTGCCCGATCAAACAAAACTCCAGTTCTCAACTTAGACGTGGTTTAATTGGCGAAGTTTTACATTTCTTTGTACTCGTCCCTTAATTAGTCAGAGGTCTCATTCCGTGTATCCTGATCCGCCATACGTTCTGATGATTGCGGGCTTTCTGGCCGCGATCGCCTCCGGGTCTGCTTTTAGCGCCTCGTTGCAGCAAGCCACCCAAGCCTGGGCCAAAAATCCCGCAGCGGGTTCCCTCGAAGATATTCGCAATTTTTCCCTCCAGTTGACCTACTTCGGCATTTGCATGGGGGTCTGGGTGGGCCTTGCTTCCGGCATTCAAATTTTCGGCTTTTCCGGCCAGATTGCTTACGCCATCGGAGGCATCACGACGGCACTCATGGCCTTGCTGGTGTGGCGACAGTTGGGCGTCATTCTGGCACAAATTCAGCAGGGCGGCTCTAAAGCGCTAGACCTGGACGCTTTTTAAGCGGTTCTGGTTGAGCACTCGGACTCAGGATCTCCTGTGTGGTTTTTGGCACAAATTTATTTGCCCCTCGGCGGCGGTGTGCTGGTCGGCATCGTGGCGAGTGCGCTGTTGGGGCGGCTCCAGGAACCTGCCAGCGATCGCCCCGCCTGGCAATATCAGGTGCCCTTGTATTTAGGCCAGTTTTTGTTTTGGGTGGGCGTACCGGGAAGTTTGATCCACTTTTTGCGCCAGACTGACCTGTCGGGGGGCGTGTGGGTTGCTCCCGTCATGGCCTGGGTGACGTTTGGCGTTGCCGTCGGGCTGGCCTGGGGCTGGCTGCAAGTTCGCGCGGGGCAGTGGCCACTGGCCGCTAAAGGGACGTTTTTGCTCTCGGCGATGGTCGGCAACACGGGCTATATCGGCTATCCGGTGATTTTGTTATTGCCGCAGTTGGGCACCCCCTATTTTGGCTGGGCCGTGTTTTATGACCTGTTGGGCACAGTGTTTGGAGCTTATGGTCTGGGGGCGATGATTGGGGCCTATTACGGCCAGGGCATCGGTCAGGCGCGATCGCTCTCACCCTGGCGGCAAAGCCTGAACGCCCTCGTCCGAGCACCCACGCTACCGGCGTTTGCGTTGGGGCTACTCCTGCGTCCGGTGCCGTTGCCCCGCTGGCTCGATCTGGCCTTGCAGGGCTTTGCCTGGTCGATGGTGATGCTCTCGCTGGTCCTCATGGGGATGCGGCTACAGCAGTTGCGATCGTGGAGTCGAGTGCAACCGGCGTTGATCGCGTCATTGATTCGCATGGTGATCGCGCCCGCGGTGATCGGGGGGCTGCTCACCCTCCTGGGCTTTGGGGGTGCGCCCCGGTTGGTCATTGTTTTGCAGGCGGCGATGCCATCGGCCTTTGCCACCCTGGTGCTGGCCGAAACCTTTGATCTAGACCGGGACCTGGCGGTAACCTGCCTGGGCGTCAGTTCCACTTTATTGCTGTTGACCTTGCCTGTGTGGCTCGGGATTTTTCCGGTTTAGCGGCGCGCCCAACACACCCGTGTCAGTGTTCGCTAACGCTGCGCCAATTGCTCAAACAACCCTTTACAATATGTGGGCAACTTACGGCCAGCGCTCGCTTGATAATGCATCCTGGGGTGAACAAACGCGGCGGGCGATCGCTCGCGCTATTGAAATTTTTCCGGTTACGACTGGCTCAGCTCTTGCGCGGGGGCTCCCATGGGGTGAACCTGGTCGGAGCGATCGCGCTATCGTTGAGTGCTGTTGGTATCGGTCTTGCGAGCTCACCCGCCTGGAGTGCATCCGGCGGGGGGCGGGCTCACCCCTGGGAACTTCTCAGCCACCAAGCTGAGGCAAACGCGGGTGCTCCCCTACCCTTTTCCGTTAACAGTGCCGCCGCCGCCATTGCCCAAACCCCGGTGCCCCCAACGCCTGTGGCCCCAACGCCCGAGGTCAATCCGGTAACCACTATTGAGGCCGAACTCGAAGCCCCCTCAGTCGTTTGGCTGATCGTCATGCCAGCGGTTCCCATCGTGGGCGGCACCGCGATTTATCTGTCTCGCCGCCTGTTTGGCGGCCAAGGGGGCGAATGTCGGCTGATCACTGAGGTGGTTCCCCCGGACCCATCCTCCTCACCAGAAGCGCTGCCTCAAGAGCCCCTTTCCCAAGACGACGAGTCCCTTGATTAGTAGCAGAGCAACGGCCCCTGGCGCGATCGCGCCACTCCGCCAGCGACTGGGGCCGTGGGGCTACCGTGTACACACATCTCGGCCCTCACCCCCTCAGTCCCCCTCGCCCAATTCTGGGAGAAGGGGTGCAAGACTTCAAAGTCCCTCTCCCTTTCTTGAATGCCCCTTGGGCTATAGCTTGGGAGAGGAATTTAGGGTGAGGGCAACAGCGTCAAATACACACTTAGGAATGGGAATTTAATTAAGTGTGGACAGCCGTCTCGGCTGTCCAAGAGCA
>Ga0076930_100188_pt1 | contig 81320 bp, 78 predicted proteins | sample HotLakConsoUCCRE_FD_71149 | JGI IMG/M metagenome (GOLD analysis project Ga0076930, IMG submission 71149) | Hypersaline microbial mat communities from Hot Lake, Washington, USA - Hot Lake Consortium UCC-RE (version 3) (version 3) ...
GGCCCGTCACCGTACGCGAGGTCTGCGCGCCGCCGCCCGAGAAAATGTTGGCCGAACCCGCACCTGCATTGCCGACATAAAGCCAGTAGCTCGTCACCCCCGAACCGGCTGTCCAGCTGAAGGTCGCCGAGCTATTCGTCAACGTGGAGCCGGGCGTCGGCGAGGACATCACGGCCTTCGTGGCGGCGTTCATCGTGTAGGTGTAGTCGTTGGACTGCCAGGCGCCGGAGATGTACGACATCAGCCGGACGTTGAGCGTGCCGGAGGACGGCAGGCCGGTCACCGTGCGTGAAGTCTGTGATCCACCGCCGCTGAAGATGTCGGACGAACCCGGGCCGGTAGTGCCGACATAAAGCCAGTAGCCCGCAACGCCGCTTCCCGACGACCAGTCGAAGGTGGCTGTGGTGTCTGGGAGAATGGCAGCCGGAGCAGGATAAATCATCTCGGCTTTCGCAGCGCCATAGACGTAGTTGCGGTGGCCCCATTCGCCGGTCGCAAAGCGTGACGAAAGCCGCAAATAAACGATCTCGCCCTCCGGTATGCCGGTAACTGCCCGAGAGGTGCTCGAACCAACGAGCTGATCGAATATGTCGGACGAACCGGCACCGGCCGTGCCGAGCATCAGCCGGTATTCGACCACCCCCGCGCCCTGCGTCCACATGAAGGTCTCGGACGATGCGAGGGAGCCTCCCGTACCGGGCGTGATGATCTCGGCGAGTTCGCTACTTCCGCCCTGATAGACGTAGTCATCGTCGATCCAGACGTCTTGTACCCGGGATGAAAGTCGAACATGGATGTTTCCGCTATCGGGCAATCCCGACACCGTGGCGCTTGTGGCGGAGCCCATCGACGTGTCGTAAAGATCGCTCCCGCCCGGACCGCTTCCCACACGAAGCCGGTATTCGGAAACGCCCACGCCCTCAGTCCACGTAAAGGTGGCAGTAGACCCGCCGATCACGGAATCAGGAGCAGGCGAGACCATCTCGGCCACAATAGGCTCGGTGGCCGTGTAGGTATAGTCCAGATGCGTCCAGAGACTGCCGAAGCGGGTCCTGAGCCGAACGTTGATGGTCGTTCCGTCCGTTGGCAGGCCGGGCACCAGTATTGATGTGTCCAGCCCGGGGCTGCCAAGAAAGACGTCTGCCTGGCCAGGGGAGCCGGTTCCGACCCTGATCTGATATTCGTCAATCTCTCCGAGATGGGAATCCCCACTGCCTTCCGTCCAGGTGAACAACGTTTGCGAGCCTGGGATCACCGTACCTGGAGCCGGTGCGATCATCCTGGCCAGCGGGTCGATCTGTTCATCGGGAGTAGCGACGACATAGTCGCGCCAGTGGGACGTTCCGCCTCGCGTCGTCACAAGCCTGACGTAGAGGTCACGCCCATCGAACCATAGATTGATCGGCTTCCCGATACTTTGCACGGTCCCATCTGCCGCCGGAAAGGCGTAATATTGATAGTCTGCTTTGCCGGGGCCGGAGCCCAGACTGACGGAGTAGAAAGTGGCGTCACCAATCGACGTCCACTCGTATAGCTGCGGATCGGAGATCGCTGCCCCGTTGACCGGAGAAATCAGTTCAGCCGCTTGATCCGCGTTGATCGTATAGGTGTAGTCGGTGTGCTGCCATGTATCGCCGAACCGAGACGAAAGCCGCACGTTGATTGTGCCGGTGTCAGGCAGTCCGTTGACGTACGATCTGATCACATTTGGCGAACTCAGCGAAAAGATGTTGTCGGATCCGACCCCTTCGTCACCTATCTCGAGCTTGTATTCGTCGACGCCGTCACCGGCCGACGAGATGAAGGTCCACGATGTACCGGTGATGACATAGCCCATCGAAGGCGAGATCATCGCAGCCTTGCCGCCCCCGCCCGTATAGGTCGCGTCGTCGACATACCATTGGCCATCAATGCGTGAATAAACCCTCGCATAGATCGTACCACTGTTGGGTACGTCGACGGCTCGGTTGCGCTCGGTGCCCGTATTCTCGTCGAACAAATCATTCGAGCCTGGCCCCTGCGTGCCGAGGAGCAGCCTGTATTCCGTGACCCCGGTTCCCTCAGACCAGGCCAATGTAACATTGGTCGCGGTCAGGGTTGCGCCGGGTGAAGGTGAGGTGATCTCCGATATGGCGCCATTGGTCTCGTATTCGTAGTCGACGAACTCCCAATAGGCTTCGAATTTCGAATGAAGGCGAACATGGATCGGACCGAAATAGGGAATATCCTCAACAAGTTGGGTTTGGTCGGTTCCGGTGCTGGCGCTGTACACGTCGGTCGAGCCCGGCCCTTGCGTTCCCACGTCGAGCCGGTATTCCAGAACGCCCGTGCCGGCGGACCATTGGAACTCGACGCTGGGCGGTGCCATCGGGAAATATTGGCTCACCTGGGGTGAGGTGATCTCGGCCTTCACACCCCCGGCAACGTAATCATATTCGATACTCCGAGGAGGGCCGCTCTCAAAGTATGTCGTGAGCCGAACGCGAAGCAATCCGCTGGTGGGAAGATTGGCGGCGGTCAGGGACAGATCGGTCGTCGTCTCCAGGAAGTGGGTAGACGCTCCTCCGTAGCCCGGCCGATCGAATACAAATAGCTGATATTCAGTTGCATCGATTCCTTCAGTCCACATAAATTGAACTTGCGTTCCCGGTAGGACGGTTCCCGGCGTGGGCGACACCATGACGGCGCGGTTTTCGCCACCCGTATAGGTGTAGTCGATGTGCTGGAGTTGCCCTCCGATCCGCGAGAAGAGCCGAACATTGACCGTGCCGTCGGTCGGCAGGTTCGACACCTGTTGCGATGTGTTTGTTCCGACGAGCTGGTAGAATATGTTCCCTGATCCCGGCCCCGTGGTGCCGACTCTCAGCCCGTATTCGGTCACATGGTTGCCCGGTGACCAGGTAAAGGTGATCGGTGAGCCCTCAAGCTGGCTGCCGGGCGCGGGCGTGAGGATCTCCGCCTTGGCCGCCGGACCGCCCAGTAGCTTCAGTGCTTCGTCAATGTCGATGATGGGGCGGGTTACAGCCGCATGGGTAATCTTGCCGCCCGAGTCGTACAGAGCGTTGAACATGTCCGCAGTGGTCGCATCCGGCACCGCAGATCGCAAAGCCGCGACGGCGCCCGCCACATGGGCGGCTGCAATCGACGTGCCGGATTTGGATGACCAGCGCTGGTTGGCACTGCCAGTACCGATCGTATCGGCCGAGATCACATCGGAACCCGGCGCCACCAGATCGATAAGAGGGCCCCAGTTCGTCCAAGGTGCGAGATTGCCCTCGTTATCGGATGCGGCTACGGCGACTACAGTTGGGATACATGCCGGTGCGTTGACGGCGTCAGCAAAACCGTCATTTCCGGCCGCCGCGATCGTTGAAATACCGAGGTCGTGCAGATCACTAATGATTGCGGCCCGTGGATCGGCACCGCAATCACTCGCTTCTTTTCCATCTCCGAAGCTCATGAGCACGGCAGCGATCTGGTGGTCATCGGATAATTCCAGGACGCGCTCAAGTCCAGCGATCTGGTCCGAAACAAAGGATTCCAGGCAGCCATTCGTATATTGCGCCGGGAGATCCTCGCAATCGGCTGGATCACGTCGGGTGAAGACATTGATCGAGATGATGTCTGCGTCTGGTGCCACGCCGGTCAAGGGCTCGCCATCTAGCGGAGCTGTATTGAAGCCGGCGACGGCCCCGGAGTTATGGGTGCCGTGTCCGCACCCCCGGCGGGCGGCATCTTGACAGTCATCAGCAGAATCGATGGCTGTCGACGATGTCGCATAGCCTGGACAGGTACTTGTGACTGGCTGCGAGGCGTAGGTGCTGTAGCAGGCCGCCGCCACGACCTTGCCGGAGAGGAACTTGTTCGAACGCCGTGCGCCGGTGTCGAGTATCGCCACCGCCCAATTTTCGCCGGTTGCGCCTTGTGCATGGGCCCCCGGTCCGCCGATGAGTTCGACCGTCTCCGAAAGCAGGGGCCTCGAGGTCCTATCCTCATGGATGCGGACCACCGCAGGGTCCGACGCCAGTCGGCCGAGCAGGGCCGCATCCGCCGAGACGGCGAACATGGGAGAGTATTTGAGCCGCCTGATGGCATAGGCTTCGTCCGCTTCGGCCGCAGCCACGCCCCCTGTGACAGCCAGTGCCCGTGCGAGGATCACGTCCTGCGATTGGCTGATCGCAGCGTGGCGAGCCTCGAGGTTCGAGCCTTGCGCAGCCATCGTCGTGGTTGCTGGCGCCACGAACTCGACGATAACACGAACCCGGCCGGTCTCTGAGCGGGAGAGTTCTGAGGCGATTTGGGCGGGATCAGCGAACTTTTCCATCGTAACGCTGGAGAGGCTGGTGTCGGCCAAGGCGAAAAGCGTGAACAACAGACTTAGCAGTGTAGCGGCAATGAGCACGCGTATACGAGCCAAGCGTCCAGCAACAAGCATATTCTTCCCCCAGTCCCCACTAAGCGGAAGAAGCCTAACCGGTATGGTAAGGAGGAGCAATGATATTTTTCCCTGCGTCATTACCTAGGGCTATTTGCGGCAAATCGAAGATTACTGATAAGGTAGCGGATCATGATGGCGAATTCGTCATGACGGACGCTAAAGGTCTGTCGGTTTCGGCTGCGGCCAACTTGCAACTGTGAACAGTTGCTTGAGCGGGATTGGATGAATGACCGGCCGGCGCCCAAGGCAGCAGCGCCGCAATGTCCTGCAGCAAGGCACAGAGCGAATCGATCGCCACCTGACCTCGTATCCCGAGGCTGATCTTCATCGACGCCATCTCTGCGTCCAGGAGGGTGGCCAGGTGGCAAGGCAGAGCGTAACCATCAAAAGTCGTGTGCCGCTCGCGGCCGGAAACAGCAGTCCTAACCTCACCTTAATACACGGCCGCGAAGCTGCCAGCGGGCGGCGGAACCCTGCGAGCGTTTGAATGCAAGACGAAGACCAATCTGGAAAACGGATCAGCGCAATCGAACGGGCGTTGTCCCGTCCGTTCGCCAAGATCGCGCTCGATCCAGACCTGGAGAGCGAATATCAAGGGCGAACCGATCGGCAGAGGCGGACGACGATAGCGGGGTGGCAACTCGCAGCCGTTCTTGCAAACCTCGCCTGCCTGCCGCTGGATTATCTCGTGGGCCAGCTGGAACTGGGATTGACGCTGCGGCTCGGCCTCGTGACACCGCTATACCTGCTGGGGATCCTGGTTCTGTATCGTGGAACGAGAGGGGCCCAGAACGCTGCTGTAGTTCTGCCGCTGGTTTGCTTTGCCGCTGTCGTCACCTTTCTGGGAGTTCAGGTCGACTCGCCCCACAGCGACCGCTACCTCATGGCGATCGGCCTCCTGCTCATCTTCACGAACATCGTCGTTCCAGCATCCCTGCTCCAGGCCCTGACGGCCACATCGTTGTCGGTCGGGGCAATGCTGGGGCTGGTGTATTTCGTCAGAGGACCGGATGCGGATCTCTTCACCTTGTGCGCGTTTATCGCAGGCGTATCCTTCGTGCCTCTCATCGTCCGCTTTCGGGCCGAGAAGGCATCGCGGAACGCATTCCTGACGGAGCTGAGGGATGAGCTGAAGTCGGCACATCTCGTCGCCTTGACGAAAGCGTTGGCGGAACTGGCGGACACTGACCCGCTCACGGGGCTACGCAATCGACGTAGTCTGTCGGAGACACTCAACGGCAAATGGGCGGAAGCGTGTGCCCGCAATGACTGGTTCGGCGTCCTGATGATCGATATCGACCGTTTCAAGTTGTTCAACGACACCGCAGGTCATGAAGAGGGTGACCGCTGCCTCAAGCAGATCGCCTCGGCCCTCCTGGTCGAGACCAATCGCTACGGCCAATACATTGCCCGATTCGGTGGCGAAGAGTTCACGGCTATCCTGTCTGGTCTGGCGCAGGAACCTACCCTAGAGGTCGCCGAATCGCTCCGGCGCACGGTGGAAGAGCTGGCGATCCCGCATCCCGGCGGTGCCAAGGGCAGCACTGTGACCATCAGCATCGGCGCGTCCGTCGTGCGGCCATCCCCCCATTCTTCGATAGAACAGATAATGGTCGCCGCAGACCGGGCGCTGTACGAAGCGAAGGCGGGCGGGCGAAACCGCGTCGCCGGTGGTGCCGCGAGCCCCGACGGCCCGCAGCGACCGCTTCCGGTCTTGCCTTGACGCAGAACTTCGAGCCGGACGAAACGGTTGAGCGTACTGATCCGGATGCCGTTGTCGCGGTGGCTGTCGTCGAGCGCTTCCATAACTCGGCGACGGCACGCTGGACTTGTCTGTCCGAGCGCGTGAATCACATCAGGCCACTCAGGCGGAAGCTGTTAACGGACGGGTCCTAAGTCCGTCGTTACTTTTACAAATGCCAAAGCGATGGTCTGATCGTTTCAGATTTTACATGCCCAGATGCCGCGCCATCCTTGGGGCTTCCTGCTCACAAGGATGCCCCAATGCGCGTTTCCGCCGCCGATCTGCACAATCTCTATTCCACTCTGGCAGTTTCGCATGGGGCGGACGAAAACGATGCCGCACTCTTTGCCGATTGTTTGTTGGACGCCGACCTGCGCAATCACCAGACGCAGGGGATCGGCCTTCTGCCCTATATGGACGAGTTGTTCGGCGCCGGCATCGCGCGTTTCGGCGCTGCATTCGACATCCTGCGCGACAGCCCGGCGACCGCCCTTGTTGATGGCAATGCGGGACCGGGGCATGTCATATCTGCCCGCGCCATGGATCTCGCCATCGAAAAGGCCCGCAATGCAGGCATCGGCCTCGTGACAACGCGCAACTCGGGCGATTGTGGCATGGTGGCCAGCTATGCCCTGCGTGCGGCGAGCGAAGGCATGATCGGCATCGCCATGAGCACCGGGCCGCTCCTCGTAGCGCCGTGGGGCGGGCGGGATGTTCAGTTCTGCACCAACCCGTTTTCGGTTGCCGTTCCTGCGGGCGCGAAGGACCCGGTGGTCATCGACATGGCAACCAGCGCCTATTCGATGGGCAAGGTGGTCCTGGCGGCCCGCGATGGCATGCGCCTTGATGGGCCGTGGCTGGTGGATGCGGATGGCAACTACACCGACGATCCGCAGCGCGTGATCCTGAATCCGATGGACCGCGAGTCCGCAATGGAGGGCGCGCTGCTGCCTGCGGGTCCCAAGGGCTTTGGAATGATCCTGATGGTCGACATGCTGGCCGCCCTGTTGAGTGGCGAGCGTGACTGGGCCGAGGCGCAGGACGCTCCGCGGGCTGGAACCGACACGCGCGAACGGCCAGCCTACTACGCCCAGACCCTGATCGCCATTTCCATCGCGCATTTCCAGGCGCCCGAGCTGTTTGCGGCGGCGGCTGAGCGGATGGTGGAGACCCTCACCTCCCAGGCCCCAGCTAATGGTTTTGCAGCGGTGCGAATGCCGGGTGAAGGCGCAGGCGCCCGCCGGGCTGACTGGTTGGCCAACGGGGTGGAGCTGCGCCCTGAGGAATGGGAAATGGCCATGCAAGTGGCTCATAAACGCGGCTTTGCGGGCCAGGTGCAGCAGGCGAGGTGATAAGGGATTAGCCGCCCGACCTGGTGCTAGCCGATACTACGCCATGCATGCGGTCATGAATTGTCAGGCGTTCTGGTCCCAGGATTGCCCGAAGCCCGACAGGCCCGGCAGGAACTCAACAATGCCCGTCCAGTCCTTGACATGGGTATGCACGGTTGGCGTGCCGTTGCGCGTCGCCTCGAGCTCGGCCTCCGTATCGACATCCGACACCAGAATGAAATTCGCCCCCCTCGGGTCGAAGGGGAAGGACGACGAATGCCAGCAATGCGTCCCGATCAGAATAGCCGCGTCGCCATCGACCAGAAATCCCCGCACGTCGTCCGGCTCCGGCGGCCCGTCGCTGGCCGCGACAAAAACGATCGAGGCGCGATGATCCAGCGGCACACGCAGTTCCGTCATGTGTGGATGACGTTCCATCCGATTGCACGCAATGCGGCGGTACTGGTGGCGCAGAAGCGTCAGATCGGCTGCGCTCCCCAGCCGGATCGGATACCGCCAAGTCGAATAGCCCACCCCGGAAAACCCCGGGGGGCCATCAGGGCAGGCGATTACATGCCCGAACGGGGCAAAAGACGCCTCGGTTGCGCGCATGACAGGCACGGTAATTTGGGTGAACATGTTCGTCTCCATTGTCCGATCTCGCGGCATCAGAGCATTGCCGAACCACCATTCGGGCCGAGACATTGTCCGGTGTAGAAATCACCGCCTGGACCGCACAGGAAGACCACCGTCGCCGCCACTTCTTCGACGGTGGCAATGCGGCCCATCGGGTTGTTTGTCTCTTCCATCCGTCGCTGGGGCGACAGGCGGTCCCAGCCCAAAAGAGGGGTATCCGTGGGGCCGGGCGCTACGGCATTGACCAGAATGCTAGGCGACAATTCCCGTGCCAGCGACCGCGTCAGGGCCAGGATTCCTCCTTTGGTCGCGGTATAGAGAGCTGAATTCGCCCGCCCCAAATAGGCCAGTTCCGAGGCGATCATCACGATCCGCCCGCCACCCCCGATATGCGCCAGCACCGCCTGCGAAAGCAGGATGGGCGCGCGCAGATTCACGGCCAGCATCCGATCGATATGGTCGAGGTCGATCTCGGCAAGCGCGCGCTTTTCGTTGATCGCGGCGTTGTTTACCAGGATGTCGATGCCGCCCATCCGTCGCGCGGCCAGGGCCACCGCGGGTTCGATCTGCGTCGCATCGGCAAGATCGCAGGCAATCTGCCCATCGTCGGCCATGCGGTCCAGCCCCATCACCTCGGCCCCGGCCTGGCGCAGAGCCGCAACGATGCCCGCGCCGATACCCTGCGCCGATCCGGTGACGAGTGCACGTCGACCGGTCAGCACAGCCCGATCGCCCTGTTCAAAGGCTCCTGCGCTGCAGCAATCGCTCCCGACAACACGTCGTCCACATCGACGGGGCCTTCGACATGGGCCGACTCCAGCATCGCGCAGCAGGTCGCCACCGCGACGCGCCCCACCTCCGCCGTGATCTCCGGGCTTCCGCCCTCGCGTACGGCACGCGCGAAATCATGGATCGCAGCACCGACGCCATAGGTCAGGGGAGCGGTCCCCTCCGAGACACCCGGCACCCATGATCCGGGGGGCAGCAGTCGTTGGCGGTCCTCGTCGGACAGCTCGGCCATCCACGCGCTCACCATCTCCTCGACCGATCGGCACTGCCCGTCGGATCCGACGATCCGCCCGTCCTGCCAAGCGTGCCAGGCGCCGCTGGTGACCACACCCTCACGCGCCACCAGCACGCGATCCGCCATCTCAAAACCACGGACCGTGGAACAGAAGGCCAGATTCGACTCAAAACCCCCGTCAAACTCGAGACGGGCGGTCAGCATGTCCTCGCTTGCGTCGGGCCTGGCCGCGCCAAAGCGGCGCATCTGCGCCGATACCCGCCGCACCGGGCCGAACCAGTCATGTTGCAGGTCAGCCTCGTGTACCCCCATTTCCATCACGTGATACCCGCCTGCATGCGTCCGGTCAGCATACCAGCGGGGAGAAGAGACAGGCGGATCACCGGGTTTGACGGGCGGATCGGGCGAAGCAAAGTTGCGCACGAACATGGCCTCCGACGGCCCCAGACTTCCTGACCGGATCAACGCTCCCATGGCCCGGTTGGCGGGAATACGACGATAGTTCTCGGCCACCGCAACCACGCGGTCGCCCTGCTGCGCCGCCATCACGATCTGGTCGCAGGCCGCCACCGTCAGGGCCATCGGCTTCTCAACAAGCACGTGCTTGCCTGCCTCTAGCGCCGCCAGCACCATCTTGTGATGCAGCGACGTGGGCAGAACAATCTGCACCGCCTCCACGCCTGGATGGGTCAGCAGGGCCGGCGCCTCGGCGAATTCTTCCGGCCGCAGGCCGCAGCGCGATTCAAGCAAGGCAGCGATTCGGGAGCGGCGGGTCGCGTCGGCATCGCATATCGCCACGATCCGGACCGGCTTGCAGCCGAGATCATGCATCTCGGCGATCGCCAGCGCGTGACGATATCCCATGCCCCCGCATCCGATCAGACCGATGTTCAGGGCCTCGAATTCAGCAGGCATGAATGCTCCTTGAACTCGACAGGCAATATTGAGGCGGCAGGCAGGCGTTCGTCATTGAAACCAGGCCTCGATCAGCCCGAGATAGCCGCGCGCACCCTGTTCCAGCTCATCGATGGAGATGCCTTCGTCGTCGGAATGCCACAGCCCCATGTCGCCCGGCCCCCACATCGCCGCATCCGCGCCGAGCGCATGGAACAGCCCGGCATCGAGGGCGCCACTTGAATGGAAGGTGGACATTTCGGGCAGACCCTGGCCACGGCATCCCTCCTGCACGGCAAGCGCAAGTCTGCCGCCCGCTGAAATTTCGGCCGGAAACATGTGCGGCCCGCGACGCGCGTCCACCCGCCACGGCTCCCCGATGGCAGCCGCGTCTGCGATGGCGGCAAAGGCCGCGTCGGGATCGTCGCCCGGCAGCAGGCGCCGGTCGAAAACCAGGCGCACCTCATCCTGTATCGTGTGCGTGGCTTCCGGCCATGACCGAATCGACGTGGCAACAAGCGTGGCAGCGCCCAGTCCCGGATGCACCCGCTCACCCACATCCAGCGACAGAACCCGGTCGAGCACCATACGTGCTCCGGCAATGGCATCGACGCCGGCCAGGGGCGCGGACGAATGCGCCGCCAGTCCCCTGACTGTCACTTCAACGTCCAGACGCCCCTTGTTGGCGAGCGCCAGGCGGCCTGAGGTGCCTATGGCGATGACGACGGCATCGGGTACATGGTCCATCGCCGCCAACACGGCGCGCGCCGCGTCATGGCGCCCTGTCTCGCCCGCCGATGTGATGGTCAGCGTCAGCCTGCCTGCCAGCGGCAAATCCCGCGAGGCGGCCACGGCGGCGATGGCTGCGGCAAGCGCGCCCTTCTGTTCAGCCAGTCCGCGCCCGCGAATGCGGTTGGAGTCACGCTCCCCGGCAAACGGCTCCGGCATTCTGTTGGCCGGGTGCGTCATCGCATAGGCCATGATCATCAGCGAGGGCGATGTCCCGTCGCCGAGCTCTACAATAACGTTGCCCATTTCATCCTGCCGCCACGGCAGGCCATGGGCGCCCAGAACGTTCAGGACCGGGCCGCCCAGAAATTCCTGCACCTGGGGTTCGCTCTCGAACAGGTCGGTCTGCTGGCTGGGAAAACGCGCGAATGTTTGTGCCGCATCGGCCAGCAGCACCCGATCGATCGGGAAGGTGTCTGTCATTTGAGAAAGTATCCTGCAAACGGAAATGGCCCCGGACCGCTGTGCGATCCGAGGCCTGTCTGTTGATCAGTTTTCGGCGCCACACAGCGTGGTGCGGTCCATGCTGGCCGTCACCTCGGGATCGAATCCGTAGCTGGCCAGGATCTCGGCGAACCTGCCGCTTTCCTGCAGCTTGGCCAGTCCTTCGTCGTAGAAGTCGCGCAGGTCTTCGTTCTGCCTGCTGAACGCTGCGGCCGAGCACTGGATCGGCTCGCCCTCGAGATTTGTGACAAGATCGAATTCGTCTGCAGGAAGCGATTTCATCGCTTCCTGCAGGGTCAGGTCGGGGAAGCCGATCACATCCACGCGCCCCGCCCTCAGCAGATCGATCGAGCCGAAGACGTCCGGCGTGACCATGATGCGGTCGGCGGGCATGCCCAGTTCCAGCGCGCGCGCCTCCTCGGCCCCTGCCACGCTCGAGAACATGGCGTCACTCGCGACAAGTTCGGCATAGGTGGTGATGCCCTTAGGATTGCCCTTGCGGACAATGAACCCTTCGGAGGTGCACAGCACCGGCTGCGAGAAGAGGACGGCCTCGCAGCGTTCCGGACGGATGAACAGACCGGTCGAGACGCTGTCAAACCGCCCCGCCATCAGGCCGGGGATGAGCGCGCCCCAATCGACCACGTTGGCCTCCAGCTCGATGTCTCCGAGTTCAGCCAGAACGGCACGCAGGACCTCGGGCTCGGCCCCGCTCAGCGTACCGTCGGGCAGAAGTTCGGAATAGGGCGGCTCGGTTGCGACGCCCATCCGGATGGTGCCTTCGGAGGTGATGTTTTCCAGCGCGGTCTGGGCCGTCGCGGGCATCGCCGCGGTGGCGATGATCCCGAGGGCCGCAATACGGATAAGGATGTTTTTCATGTTAGCTCCTTGTTGGATTGACGTTTCTTGAGGTTGATCAGGACCGCGACACCGACAGCCGCGACTCGAGCGCCCGCAGGCCGGCGGCCACGGGAAGACTGATGAAAAGGTAGAGAAGGCCGACGACCGTCACCGCCTCGAAATAGCGGTATGTCTTGTTGCCGATCGACATTGCCGTCTGCATTGCCTCGGGCACCGCGATCACCGAAAGGATCGCACTTTCCTTGAACATCAGCAGGACGTAATTCCCAAGACCGGGCAGCGAGATGACAATGGCCTGGGGCATCACGATGCGCAGCCATGTATCGAGCCGAGAATAGCCAAGGGTCTTTGCCGCCTCCCACTGGCCGCGCGGTATCGCGTCGATTCCCGACTGGAACACCGCCGCCATGTAGGAGCCACTGTGCAGACCCAGCGCCAGGATTCCGGCCGTCAGGGGCGACAGCACGACGCCAGCCTGCGGCAACGCGAAGAACAGCAGATAAAAGATGCACCAGGAGCGGGGTGCGGCGGAAAAGTTCTGTCACCGCATAGGCCGCAGCCCGCGCCACCGCGAAGCCCGACCGCGCCGTCAGCGCCAGAAACAACCCCAGCATCAGGGCCAGAACCGTGCCCCCCGCGGTCGCCTTCAGCGTGATGAGAAAACCCTGGAGGACCAGTGGCAGGATCGAGATGGCGAACTCTGTGTTCCAGATCATGCTGGAACCTCCACCCGCCGCACGACGCGGCGGTGGGACATGCGCGCCTCAAGCCGGTTCATCACGGCATAGATCAGCGACGCCAGCAGGAAATAGATGACGAAAATGCACAGCAGCGTGGCGATCGTGTTGCCTGTCTGGGTGCGCATCACCATGGCGTTGCGCGTCAGATCCGACACCGTCACCAGCGATGTCAGAGGGGTCAGCTTCAGCAGGTCGACCAGAAGGTTCGCCCCGGGGCGGATTGCAATGGCCAATGCCTGCGGCATCTGGATGTGGAAGAAGACCCGGAAGGGCGTATAGTTCAGCGCCCGTGCTGCCTCGGTCTGGGCACGGGGCACGGCGTCAAGCGCCCCGCGCACGACCTCGGAGCCGAAACTGCCCACGTTCAACCCGAGCACCACAACCGAGGTGACGAAGGGCGACAGCGTCACACCCATCAGGGGCAGCGCGTAAAAGCACCAAAACAATTGAACGAATGCAGAGGTGCCGCGAAAGAATTCCACCATCACCGTGACCGGCCAACGTATGAAGACCGGCCCAGAATATCGCGCCACCCCCGCCAGCATCGCAAAGCTGATGGCCAACAGCGCCGCACAGCTGAACACCTGCAACGTGACCCACAAGCCTTGCAGCAAGAGAGGCAGATAGGGAAGGTAGATGTCCATCTGGGCCCTCAGCGCGAGTGGGGCAGGATCTTGCGCAGAAACCGCCGCGTGCGGTCCTGTGCCGGATCAGTGAAAAGTACGTCGGGCGGGGCATCCTCGACGATCTGTCCGGCTTCCATGAAGATGACCCGATCCGAGAATTCGCGAGCGAAACTCATCTCATGCGTCACCACCAGCATCGTCAGGTCGGGCCGCTCGCTCAGGCGACGCAGGACGCTCAGCACCTCGTCCACCAGTTCGGGGTCGAGCGCGGATGTAATCTCGTCGAACAGCAGGATTTCCGGGTCCATCCCCAACGTGCGGACGATGGCCACGCGCTGCTTCTGTCCACCCGATAACTCATTGGGCCAGGCGTCCGCCTTGGAGGCGAGACCGACCATGTCCAACAGCTCGCGCGCGCGCTGCTCTGCCTCGGCGCGACTGCGTTTCAGGACGAGGCGCTGCGGCTGGGTGATGTTTTCGAGAACGCTGAGATGGGGGAACAGGTTGAAGCTTTGAAACACCATCCCCAGACGCCGGCGCTGGCGTTGCAGATACTGGCGCGAGGCCGGGCGCAGTATGTCGCCCCGCATCTGGTGCCACAGCGGTTCGCCCTCAATCCAGACCGAGCCTTTCTGAATCGTCTCCAGCGTCATCAGAATGCGCAGTATAGTCGTCTTTCCCGATCCGCTGGGCCCTATCAGCGAAACCCGCTCACCCCGGTTGATGGTGAGGTCAAGATCGTCGAGGACGGACATTTCGCCATAAGACTTTCCGACTCCGCGAAACTCGATGTAGGGCTGTGGGTTCATGCGTACTCGCAGGGCTGGCGGTGTCGAGGTGGCGAGGCCATGGGCAGGCATGTCAGTCATTCTTCCCCGCAAACGCAGGGGCGGGGCATCCGATATCGATCGATGGGCAACGGGTAGGCGTCGGCGCTTCGGTACGCTTCGAGAACAGGTGCCATGATTTCGGCGTTGCGCGCCGCCACCTCGGCGATCTGGGGCAGCATCCGCTGGCGAACCTCTTCCGCCGCCGCCTTCAGGTCGCGCGCTGGATGGTCGGTCAGTTGTCCCTCCCTCACCAGCACCCGTCCCGCCACGATCACCTTGGTGATGGATTGTCCCGTCTCGCCGTAGACGACCTGATTCAGGGCTGAATTGAGCGGCCGATAGGTGGATGTGGCCAGATCCAGCATCACCACGTCGCCGCAGTAGCCAGGCCGCAGCGCTCCGACCTGACCGGTCAGGCCAAGCGCCCGCGCGCCCCCAAGGGTAGCAGCGTGAAACGCCTTCCAAGCAGCACCGCTTTCGCCTGCGTCGGACTGCATGCCCCAATACAGCGCGAACAGCTTCATCGACTGGAACAGGCTTTGCGCATCGTTGCCGCTGCAATTGTCACAGCCGATGGCCAGCCCAGCGCCGGCATCGGCATATGCCCGTATCGGCGCAAATCCATTCAACAGCTTGAGGTTGCTGGCCGGATTGAAGGCGAGGTTTGCCCCGGCCGTCCCGAAACGCGCCAGTTCGTCTTCGTCGATCCAGACGCCATGCGCGATGGTCAACCCCGGCCCGACCAGTCCGAAGCGCTCCAGCCGCGCCAGGAGCGATCCCTCGGCACAGCCCGTGCGTCCCATCACTGCCTGATTGCGCGCCTCATAAAGATGCGTGAAGACCTGGATGTCGCGCCCTCGGGCCATATCCGCAACCCATTCCAGCAGTCCATCCGAGGCGCGCTGAGGCGCCGATGGCGCCAGCGCCCATGTCAGACCTTCTTGCGGAGCGCGCTCAAATGCGGCTTCGATCAGAGCGCGCAAGGCGGTCACATCGACCGGCTGACGCAACCGCGCGCCCGCCGCGCCGCCTATGGCATCCCAGCCCGGCACTGTCTCGGCCGCGGGTCTGTCCGCGATCTGCAGCCCCAGTGAAACCCGGATGCCCGACGCCTCATACGCGCCAGTGATTGAATCCAGCTGTGCCGCCGCATCGCCCGTGACCGTTACCATGTCCTGCAGCGTTGTGATGCCGTTCGCCAGGCAATCCGCCGTCCCCAGCAGCGTGCGCAGACCCACATCATCCGGACCCACTCCCGAATAACTTGCCGGTCCGCTGAAAAGGCCCCACAGGTCGAGCGGCATCTGCTCGAACATGCCGCGCAAAAGCACGTCATGCGAATGGTAATGCGCATTGACCAACCCGGGGATCAGCAGTTGCCCGGCGGCTTCCACCACCGGTACGGACGGGTCCGCCACAAGGTCCGGCGCGACGGCCGCAATGCGCCCGTCTTGGATCAACAGATCGGCGAGGGGCGGGTGGTCCACATCGCCCTTCAGGTCGAAAACCCGCCCGCCTCGGATCAACAGATCCCCCGTCATGCCGCAGCTCCGGCAAACAGCCGTCCCTCACCGCGCGCCATTTCAGGGTAGCCCGCGGCTGTCAGGCAGCCCCAGACCGTGGCCTGGTTGGAGGTGACAACAGGCACGCCCAGCGCCGCCTCCAGATCGGCCACCAGACCCGCCGTGCGCAGTCCCGTGCATGATATGAAAAGCGCGTCGCTGTCCGGATGCAGCGTACGCGCGGCCCCCGCCTTGATCGCCGCCCCCGAGAGACGGTTCATCTGCAGATCGCCATCCAGATCGAATGTGGCGCAACGGTCGAGGACAAAGCCGGCATCCTCGAAATGTCCCGCCACCAGATCGGAAGCTCCGATGTGATAGGGCGCCAACACCGACAGCCGCCGCACGCCCAGCCCGGACAGTGCCCGCGCCGCGGCCTCGACCGGTGTCACCACCGGCACGCCTGGCCGTGCCGCCAGCAGCGCCTCATGCACCCGCTCCGCGCCAATCGCCACCAGACCCGAAGTGCAGGAAAACGCGACCGCATCCAGCGGCCCCCCTGGCACCAGCCTCGCCGTGGCCTCCGTCAGATGCTCGGCCATCGCGGCAAGCGAGGCGGGACTGGCCACGGCACTCATCGGCACGCGGCTTACATAAAATTCCGTACCCGGGAACGGTGCCAGGAACCGCCCGCAATCACCGACGGTTGCCCGATCGACCGAAAGCACCACCATCCCGAATGACGCAGTCGCGCCCGGCCCTTCATCAAAGCTTTCCGCGTCGCTCTCGACAATCTGCCACGCCCTGTCCATCTGACCCCTCATGCCGTCAGGGGCAGTAGGGCGCATAATCTTGCTTCAATATATCGGAATTATGCCGCATATCAGTTTTGGAAACTCGAAACAAAGGGCGGCGACATGAGCAGGCTTGCGGATGTGGACATACGACTGCTCCGGGTCTTTCGCGCGGTGGTTGAATGCGGTGGCCTGTCGGCCGCGCAAACCGTGCTGGCCACTTCCACTTCCACCATCTCGCTGCACATGAGCGAACTGGAACGCAGGCTGGGATTTCGTCTCTGCCAACGGGGCCGTGCCGGTTTCCGACTGACCGACCGGGGCTTCATGACGTACCAAAAGGTCAAGCGGATGCTGAACACGCTGGATGACGACTTCGACAGCATCCTGTCGTTGAAGAAGCGCCTGACCGGCAAGATCCGACTCGGCATCGTGGACTCACTGGTCACACACTCCCACTCACCGGTCATCGCAGCGCTGCGCAAGTTCAACAGGCTCGAGAATGACGTGGAAATGCAGCTTCTCGTCGATGAACGCTCGGAACTGGAACGTCGGGTGCTGGCGCATGATCTTCATGCCGCGGTCAGCCCCTTCTTTCGCCCCGTAGCCGGACTTGATTTTCATCGCCTGCTGGTCGAGCGGCACAAGCTATATTGTGGCTCCGATCACCCGTGGTTTGGCAACTCCGCCATGATGAGTCCCGAGACCTTGGCCCCGCTTCCTTTTGTCCTGCGGAGCTACATGGGGCGGGTGGATGAAGAGCAATTTCAGGGAATGAACGTACGCGCCGTCGCCAACAACATGGAGGCGATGCTGACCCTTGTGCTGACGGGCAACTACATCGGCCTGCTCCCGGACCATCTGGCCGAGAAATGGGTGCAGGAGGAACGACTTTGGCCGCTCAATGCCCCGGCAATGGAGCAAGTGTCGCATCATTCGCTGGTGGTGCTGCGCTCGCTCAACCTGTCGACGGCGGTAGCCACTCTGGTGCCGCTCATCCTGGCCGAGATCAACACCCACGCACTTGACGAAGAACCCCCGCCGCAGGTGCGACCGCCGGTTATGCGTCGAGCTTAGACAGGATGTAATTCGCGAACTCGAAGTTTGGCCGCTCCAGATGGGACAAATGGCCGGGCTCCGTCATCGCTCCCACAAGCCCCCGGAAGACCTTTTCGGTGCATCCCTTGTCCTCTGCGTTCACCTCGTCCAGCAGATGCTTCAGCGACGCGAAATGCTTCTGTGCATCGGGATCGTCACGGAATTCCGGCGCCAGACCCCCGCCATATGTCATGTCCACCTCACCCGGCGACCGGGGATACAGCGACAGATACCAGAAGTAGCCGGGCGACAGCGAAATGAAGAGGCCGGGATAGATGGTGATGATGTAGGTGCGTCGACGATCGTCCCCGAAAAGTCGGGTGTTCTTGGGGTGGGCGAGCGCCAGATACTGGTCGTCGCTTTTCAGCGCGCAGTGATAGTTGAACGTCTCCGTCCCCTCCGGGCACTCCACATCTGACAGTGAAACCTGTGGCCCGATGGTGCCCTTGTGACAGACCGGGACGTGGTAGCTCTCCATGAAGTTCTCGGCCAAGACCTTCCAGTTCGTATTCCAGGTCATCTTTTCGCGGAACGATTCCACATAATCGCTCATGCCGTAATCCGCGACGAGTGCTGTCAGTGCCGACAGGCGCTCAGACACCGGCACAGCGTCCGGATCGATGCTAACCATGATCCAGCCCAGCCAGTCCTCGCAGCGCACGGCCGGCAGGCGATAATCAGATTTGCAAAAGCCCTCGTTCTTCTCCATGCCCGGCGCGCCGCGCAAGGAACCGTCCAAATTGTAGGTCCAGGCGTGGTAGGGGCACACGATGGTGCGCGTGTTGCCCGACCCCTGCAAGAGCGTCGACATGCGATGCAGACAGACATTCGACATTGCGCGCAAAGACATGTCGCCATCGCGCAGCACGATGATCGGATGACCGCCGACTTCCATCGTCAGATAGTCGCCGGGTTTTGCCAGCGACGTCGATCGCCCCGCGCACAGCCATTCGCGCGAGAATATCTTGCTGATCTCCAACTGCATGAATTCCGGCGAGGTGTAGACGCTGCGCGGCATGGCGCGCGCTTGCTGTAGCGGCACCGCCACGTTGGCTCGCAGCTCCGAGAGGGCATCAACTTGCTCGACGACAGTCATCCGGCTCGCTCCAGGATCAGGGAACCGGAACCGTGCTGGTGCGGCGCGACAATTAACAGCCTACAGTGTCAGCTCCTCACTTTGAATCTTCTCAAAGTATCGCGGGCCAACATGATGCCCGAGGCCAAGGGCGCATCTGCCAGTAAGGCGCAATCGAGCATATTCGCGGCAGGAGCGCGCTGCTCGACTATCGGCGTTTGTGCGCAGCTCCAGACCTGAACCCGCTTCTGAAACCGCCTGGGAATGCCATCAGCATCGAAACCGCGCTGGGGGTGCTTAAATCAAATCGAGGACGGCTGTCCGTCGGCGGTCTCGATGGCATGCTGGGTAGCGGCCCCGGTACATTGTGCCGAAAGCTCCGCTCGCCGCGATCGCAGCGTGGGCGGGGCCGCCGCGGGTATGACCGGTCAGAGCGAAGGCCAAATTGAGCAGCACCGCGCCTGCACCGATGCCTTCGAGAAGCACGCCGAAGACAATATATGCGACCCGCGCCACAGGCTACTTCGTGACCCAACCCAACGAGGCCCGTGTGTCTGCCATAGCGGTACCCGTGACTGTGGATGATGAGGTGCTTGGCTCCGTGAATCTGGTCTGGATTTCACACGCGGCAAGTGAAGAGCAGTTCGTGCGCCGGCATCTCAGCAGATTGACGGATGCCTCGGATGAGATCGCGAAACGATTTGTCGAAGGGTCATGAGTCTGGCACCGAGCGCCTGCCTACCGACAAAGCGGTTGGGAAAACGATTTCGCCAGGGCAGGTGAGGGAAGGGGCCTGATAGCCAACCTTCTCCACAAGTTAAATCATTGTCTTAATTGCAAAAAATCCTGCTTGATAGGCATGGCAGCGCAAGAGCAAGAGGCCACGCTCAAGCAATGGCCGCTCCTGGTATACGAATACGGGCCGTGAATGACCCTGCGTTCTGTTCGAATTCCACGCCACCTCCGTGCGCCTTGGCCGCCTGATGGACGATGGCCAACCCAAGGCCTGTACCCTCTCCGACGCGCGCAGCATTTCCCCGTGCGAACGGCCGCATCAGGTCCCGCGCTTGTCTGGGCGATATGTCCTGCCCTGAGTCTCGCACGTCGATCAGGAGATGCTCGTCGTGAATCCGGCCGCACACGCCGATCGGAGGCTTGCCGTACTTGAAAGCATTGGACAGCAGATTGTCCAGGGCGCGCAGCATGGCTGTCTCCTTCACCCGGATCACGACATCCGCTGGCGCGTCGAGCACGACGGCCGAAGGCTCCGCGCAGGACTCGATGGCCTGCTCTAGCAAGGACCGCAGCCGAACCGCCCGGGTCTCTTCCGCCTCGTACCCGCGGGCGAAATCGAGGAATTGGCCCAGCATGCCCTCGATACGGATCACGTTGCGCTCTGCCCCGGCGACGAGCTCGGGATCGGCATCCTTCAGCATTGCCAGGGCCAGCCGCAGTTTCGTGAGGGGCGTGCGCAGGTCGTGACTGACCCCGGCCAACATGAGGGCCCTGTCGGCCTCTGCCGCATGTAGCCGCTTCGACATGTCCGTCAGCGCGCGGGACACCGCCGCGATTTCCCGGGGACGCGCGATATCATTGTCATAGGCATCGAACGGATTGGACATGCGACCGACAGCTTCCTCGAGACGTCTCAGCGGCAAGGCAATCCGTCGTTGAAGCGCGATGCCGCCGACAAGAGCGGCGAGCAGGGCGATCCCGGAAGCAATTGCCAGACCGGCAACAGGGTCGGTCTCGGGCAAGGCTCTGAGCGACAGCCAATAAGGCGGATCTGCCGTGTTCATGCGGGCCCAGACGCGGCCCTTGGCGTCGACGACAACGTCTGACGTCGGAATCCCGTGCCGGTCCGACAACACGCGAAGAAAGTAGCGCGACAGCCAGCTGCGCTGCATGTTCGCGTCTTCCGGCGCGGTATCGGCGATCAGAACATCCAGCGCGTCGCCCGCGCGGAGGGCCTCGGCGAAGTGGATCTGCTGGAACGGGTCCATCTGCCGGAAGGAAAGCTCAAGGCTTCGGATCATCTGTGCCGTGTCCGCAGCCGACCGTTCGATCTGAGGGCGCAGGACAAGGCCCGTGACCAGTACCAGCGATACGATCAAAGCGCCAAGGATGGACGCGGCGAGAACCGCGATGTTCTGTTTCAGGAGCGAATCAAGCACCGTCGGCCACCAGAACGTAGCCCACACCCCAGACCGTCTTGATGAGTTCGGTGTCATCGGCCCTTTGGCCGATCGCGCGCCGCAAACGCGCGATCTGCACATCCACCGCGCGGTCGTTGACCTCTGCGTCGCGCCCAAGCGCGCGGTCGATCAACTGCGCCCGGCTGAGCGGGCGCCCGCGGCTGCGCACCAGGGCCGCGAGCAGGCCGAACTCCCGGCTGGACAGCTTCAGCAACGCACCGTCGCGCATCACCGTCCGGGTCGAGAGGTTGATCTCAAGCGAACCGACCGTGACGACGTCGCCCGTGGAAAAATTGCTCTGACCTCGCGTGCGTCGCAGCACCGCCGAGAGGCGGGCCACCAGTTCGCGGGGTTCGAACGGTTTGGGCAAATAGTCGTCAGCGCCGGACTCGAGCCCGATGATGCGGTCGATCGCATCGCCCCGCGCCGTCAGCATCACGATGGGCGTCGTGTCGCCGGATGCCCGAAGTCGCCGGCAGATGGCCAACCCGTCTTCGCCTGTCATCATGAGGTCGAGAACGATGGCATCCGCCGGGTTTCGCGACAACTCCCTATCGAGTCCGCTGCCACCGTCCACCGCGCGGGTGTCGAAGCCGTGTTCGGTCAGGAACCGGCGCAGCAGCGCACGGAGTTCGGAATCATCGTCGACCACGATCACTCGGTCCGGTTTGACGCTCATGCCATCGATCTTGTCACGGCTGCGGTCTCATGGGCAGCGCCAGGGTATTGCAAGATGTTGCGGAAGGCACCGTTTGACATCCTTTGACACAGACTGCCGGCAATCTGAAACACCCTTGAAATGTCGCGCTGAAATTCTCTCGCCTTGAAAGCGATGATCAGGTGTTCAGGATTCGGGGCCCTTTTCTGCTTCGAAAGCCAACTGAGCCTCATTTTGGAAGGGCAGCAAGATGTTCCGAACGACCCTTCTCGTCACCCTTTTGTCGTTTGCCGCTGCTCCTGCCGTGGCGCAGTCGCAGGACTTGATCCAGCAGCTGCTGGTCAATTTCGACCGGATCGACGAAAACGGTGACGGCGTCATATCGCGCGCCGAATATCGCAACGTCCAGGCAGCGCGCTGGACGGAGATAGATCGCAACGGCGATGGTTATCTGACCGAAGATGACTTTCCCCGCCGCGCCCTCGAACGCGCCAGGACCCAGCTAGCAGAGATTGCCTATCTCGACACCAGTGGCGACGGCCGGATCAGCCGGGACGAGTTCCTCAATGGACCGGCGCCCCTGTTCCGCCGGGCCGACGGGAACGCCGACGATATTCTGACCCGATCCGAGGTCGAGGCGGCAGCATCCTAGTGCCTTGCGAAAAGACGTCTCAGGCAAACAGGATAAGGGAAGCCCGCAGTGACGGGAGATGACACGACCGAACCCGATGCAACCCAGGTGGATCGTTTGCCGCTGCTCGACAATGGCAAGGACCAGTCGAGGCCCAAGCCGTCCCGCAGAAGGCGAGCGGGTTGGCCGCTGCAGATCGTGGTTGTGCTGCTGCTCCTGCTGCTCGGCGGTGTCATTGGTCTCTATTTCCAGGGGCCCGCCCTGCGTGCCGTCTTCGGCTGGACCATGCTCGAGCCCGGCGCCGGCGCTCGGCAGCCGATCGCGTTGCCTGTTGACCGGGTGCCTTCTCCAGAGCGCGTCGCCGCGATGGCTGTGGGCGACGTCGTCGCCCTCGGGCGCCTGCAACCGGCCGGCGGGATCGTCTCGGTTGCGCTGCCGCAGGGGGGCGGCGACGCGCGCATCGACCAAATCCTGGTCGACGAGGGCGATATCGTGGCCGAAGGCGCAGTTCTGGCCGTGCTCGACAGTCTCGTGCTTTACGAGTCGGCACTGACCAGTGCCGAAAGCACGCTTGCGATCCGACGCGCGGCCCTGGCCCAAACGCGGGTTCAGGTCGGGGCGACGGAAGCCGAGCTTCGCGCGCAGAGCCGGGGTGCAGAGTCCACTCTTGCAGCGGCCGAGCGTGAACTGGCGCGGGCGAGCAGCCTCTTCGACCGGGGAGCGACGACGCAGGCCATACGCGAAGATGCCGAGCGGGCCGTCGACGCCGCCCGCGCCGATCTTGACCGGCTGGTGGCCTCGCTGACGCGGTATCAGCCCGGACCAGACGGCCAGCAGGTGGACATTGCCGTGGCGACGGCCGATCTCGGCGCAGCCGAAGCCGCCGTCGAACAGGCGCGACGCGATCTCGACCGGGCCCGGGTGCTCGCACCTCGGGGCGGCACGATCATCGAGGTGGCCGCACGCGATGGAGAACGGCCGCCCGCCGACGGGTTGCTGCGGATGGGTGACACGGCGCGGATGGAGGCCGAACTCGAGGTGTTCCAGACGATGGTGCCCCGCGTCGCGGTCGGTCAGCTCGTGTCGCTGGTCTCCGGCGTGCTTGGCGATGACCCTCTGACCGGAGCGGTCTCGCGCGTCAGCACGCTGGTCGGACGGCAGAGCGTCACCGCCGACGATCCGGCAGCGAACACCGATGCGCGCGTGCTCACGGTCACGGTCGCCCTGGATGAGGCGTCGAGCGCCCGCGCCGCTCGCTACGTCAACCTCGAGGTCGTCGCCCGGATCGTGGTCGCCCCCGACACGCCCGGGGAAGGAGCCGGGCAATGACGGCCTTTCTCTCACGCCTTCTCGGTCGGCTGCCGATCGGATATCTGCAACTCACGCACAATCCGGGCCGGCTCATGGCCGCGCTGGCCGGTGTGGCCTTCGCCAACGTGCTCGTCTTCGTGCAGCTGGGCCTCGCCGGATCGATGGCGGAATCGGTGGAAATTCCCTATCGGCTGTTTCAGCCCGATCTCCTGATCATGTCGCCCGTGGAATCCGACACGCTGTCCGATGCCTCGACACTCGCGCGCCAGAGGCTGTTCCAGGCGCTCGTGCATCCCGACGTGACGGGCGGCACGCCAATCTATCTCGGCCGCTCAACCTGGCTTTCGGGACAGGCCGCCTCTTCCTCGATTCAATTCTTCGGTCTCGCCCCGGACGCCGGGCCGTTCTTCCACGACGCGCTCGCAGCACCCCTGGTCAGCCTGTCCCTGTCGGACACGGCGCTTGTCGACACGATGACCCGCTTTGTCGACATGCGCAGCTTCGCTGAGGCTCATCCCGAGGCGCCGGTGCCCTTCGAAATGCAGAACCGCCAGCTCGGAGCAGTCGGAACGGTGTCGATCGGCGGCGGGTTCGGAGGCGACGGGGTATTCCTCGTCTCGGATCAGACCTTCTTTCAGCTGTTTCCGCAGCGCAGTTCCGCAACACCCAGCCATATCCTGCTGGCGCTCTCCCCCGGCGTCGATGCCGGGCGGGTCGCTGACGAACTGACGCAGATCTATCCGCCGGATACGGTCCGTATCCGCACCGTCGCACAGGCGATGGAACAGGAGGTCCGCTACCAGATGACCGAACGTCCTACCGGTCTGATCTTCGCCTTCGGCGTGGCGATCGGGATGGTTGTGGGTATCGTGATCGCCTACCAGGTGCTGTCGGCCGATGTCGCCGACCACATCCGCGAATACGCGACCTTCAAGGCCATGGGGTTCCGACAGGGCTTTTTCGTCGGCGTCATCCTGGAAGAGGCGATTATCCTCGCCGCCATCGGCTTTTGGCCCGGGCTGGCGTTTTCGCAGCTGTTCTACCAGTCGCTGGCCTACCTGACGAACATCCCGATCTTCATGACACCGGAGCGCGCCGTCGCGGTCTTCGTCGGGACGATCCTTGCCTGCGCTTTGTCCGGCATCCTCGCGATGCGCAAACTCGCCGCCGCCGAGCCGGCCGACCTGTTCTGAGGCCCCAATGAAAGAAACAGCCATCTCGGTCAGAGGTCTCGACCATTACTTCGGGGAAGGCGAAGCCCGCAAACAGGCCCTTTTCGACGTGAACCTCAATGTCGATCGCGGATCGCTGACCATCCTCATGGGGCCGTCGGGCTCGGGCAAGACCACGCTGCTGACCATCATGGGATGTCTGCGCGAGGTTCATGCCGGCAGTGTGAGGCTGCTGGACCAGGAGTTGTTTGCAGCCGGCGAGATCAGCCGGATCGACATGCGTCGGCGCCTGGGATTCATCTTCCAGGCCCATAACCTGCATGACAGCCTGACGGCGCGGCAGAACGTGATGATGGGCCTGCAGGTTCACGGCCGGGGCGATCCGAGCAGGCACGCCAGTGCGGCGGATCACCTTCTGGGCCTTCTGGGTTTGGGCGAGCGACTGGACTACCTTCCCGGCAACCTCTCTGGCGGGCAGAAACAGCGCGTGGCCATCGCACGGGCCCTCGTCTCGAACCCCGACATCATCTTCGCCGACGAGCCGACGGCAGCGCTCGACAAGGCCAGCGGCATGGAGGCGGTGCGCCTGTTCAAGCACCTCGGCCGCTCCCGCGGCTCCACGACCGTCATGGTCACCCACGACCCGCGCATACTCGATCTGGCAGACCGCGTAGTGACGCTTGAGGATGGTCGGATCGTCGAGGATCGCGCCGGAGCCGCGCGCGACAGAGAACTCGTGCAGAGCAACTGAAAGACGTGCGCCTGCAAACCGATCGCTGGCACGCCCTCCTCGACATCGAGGAGATCAACCGGTGGAACGTCTACGCGCCTGATCCCGCATCACCGCGTCGTTACTCAACATGTCGGCAATGGCCGCACCATGCGGCAATGAATTCGCTCGCCGGTCGCCTTGCGGAACAGGTTCTCGGCCACCTTGATGTTGGCCTTGGTGTGGCCGCGGACTCGTCATCCTCGTCGACCTCCCAGGGTTTGCGTATGGGCGGCTGTGCGGAAACCCTGCTGCGCGAGACCGGCGACAGGCCGAGTTCTGTCATGAACTTGTGCAAGAGTTCCAGGTTCTTGTTGGCGATGGCGAGCCAGGGCAAGGGCTGCACATAGCGGGCCGGCGTTCTGAGCAGGGCAGGGGTCTCCCTGAGCTTTCGCTCTGCCTCGACCCAGCGTCCACAGGCCTGGCAGCAGGCGGCATTCGTTTCGGCCGCAGCACCATTTGTCGTGCCTTCGGAATGCGGTATAGACCGGAGAGTAATTGACCGGAGCATTTTCCGTTGTCAGTCCAGTTCGAACGACATGCCCCAACAGTCCAAGCTGTTGGCCCATTGGTGGTGTCCCTCAATGCCCAGGCGTCGTTCGAGGGCTTGCGGCTCTTCTGCGTCGCGGCAGGGTTTTGCACGGAAAGCCGGCCGTGAGCGTTTCACATGGCAGGCGGCACATTCTGGCGGGGCTTGGGGCGGCGGGCGTGCTGAGCCTAGCGTCTCACTGCCTCCGAGCACAGCCGCGCGGGCGCACGCTCGTTGTCGGGGCCGGTTTAGCGGGACTGGCCGCCGCACGCGCTCTGCAGGATGCTGGCCATGCAGTCACGGTGCTGGAGGCCCGTGCGCGGATCGGCGGGCGAATCCAGACCTCCCGCCTCTGGCCGGACCTGCCGATCGATCTGGGTGCCAGCTGGATCCATGGCCAACGCGGCAATCCCCTGATGACGCTGGCGAACGAAGCCGGGGCGCGGGTTGTTCCCACCAGCTACGACGCCGCGATGCTGCTTGGGCCAGATGGGGCGGAGATCGACCCAGATCTGCGTCCCGCCGAGCGCATCCTGCGCCGCGCTCTGGCGGCGACCGAGCGGCTGGAACGCGACATGTCGGTGATGCAGGCGCTGGAGGCTTCAAGCGACTGGTGGGCCGCGCCCTCGGATTTGCGGCGGCTGGTGCTCTATCTGGTCAACAGCAAGCTCGAACAGGAGTATGGCAGCCCGGCACGACTTCTGTCGGCCTGGTACGGGCAGGAAGCCGAGGAATTCAACGGCACGGATGTGTTGTTTCCCCAAGGGTTCGATCAGGTCACGACACATCTGGCGCGGGGACTGGACATCCGCCTGTCAGCCGAGGTGACCCGGATCGCACCGGGGTTTGTGCAACTAGTCAATGGCAGCCGGATCGCGGCAGATCGGGTGATCTGCACCCTGCCTCTGGGAGTGCTGCAATCGGGCCGGGTCAGTTTTTCCGAATCCCTTGCGCGGGATCGTCAGACGGCGATCGAAGGGCTTCGCATGGGTCTATTGAACAAATGCTGGCTGCGGTTTGACCGCGTGCATTGGCCCGATGATGTCGACTGGATCGGCTGGCTTGGCCCGCGCTCGGGTTATTGGGGCGAATGGTTGTCTCTGGCGCGCGCGCTTGGTGCGCCTGTCCTGCTGGCCCTCAACGCCGCCGATCCGGCGACCGAGATCGAAGGTCTAAGTGACGTCGAGACCATTTCCGCTGCGCATGAGGCCCTTCGCTCCATGTTCGGCTCGCGCTTTCCCGCCCCGCGGGCCACGCAGTTAACGCGGTGGGAGCAGGACCGCCACGCACTTGGCAGCTACAGCTTCAACGCGGTCGGAACCAGCCCCGCCACCCGCCGTGCACTGGCGGGCGCCGACTGGGACGGGCAGATATGGTTCGCGGGCGAAGCCGCCTCGACCGAGTTTTTTGGCACCGCGCACGGCGCATTGCTGTCGGGGCGGGAGGCTGCGCGCCATGCGATGGCAAGTGAATGACGTTCTCGTCTCGAGAGGGCGTGCCCTGAAGGCAGGGTGCTCGGTGAGCCGGACGTCAAGCCGCCTTCCACTCCACTCCACTCCGCTCCACTCCATGTGGATGGACTTAAGGTCGCTCGTCTTCGGCGGGAGCACCGGCAAATGCCGAGGCGCAATTCACCCAGGGAAGCAAATCAGGATTGCACCCGCGCGCGGTGTCGCTGTCGTGTGTGGGCGCTGGGGGCCACGTCAAGTCGGACGCCTTCAACCCGCTGCGCATGCCCGGATGAAGACGCGCATACGCCCTTGGCCAATCCCATAGTCGCGGGCATCGATGATGGCCGCGTCCCTTAGCTTTTTGAACTGCCTACTTAACCAGGCGAACCGCGCTGCCGCCTCCGAGGCCCTCGGGTACGGGGACATCGGTCGCGTCGTAGTCGGCATTCAAAACCACATGTGGTTGGCGCAGAAGTGTCAGAGTCCTCGTCACAATGGCTGTATACGCTGCTGCATCGGCAACCTTGCTGTTGGTGTCGATGATGAAGTTGCCGTTGGGAAGGTAAATGGTGCCCAAGAGATTGGATGCTTTGTTGCTGCGCAATATGAAATCCGCCTCGTCCGAACGCCGGTCCTGGTGGAACAGGAGACCCGCCATCGCGCCCGAGCGTCCGGCCTCCAGATCCACCGACGATCCGCTCTCTAGCAGGAAGCTGGCGTCCCGGCCGGTGAAATAGAAACCCACATCGCGCCCGGTCACGGTCGCATTGGACCCGAGAACGAGCGGCCCGTCCTTGATGATGTACACACCGGGCTCCAACTGCACCTGGGCATTGGCCTCGATGGTGAGACCGTCGCAGTAGACGCCTGGAGAGAGTGTGACGTGGCTGGCACCCCCACGCAGACGCAGACCGCGCTCCTTGCAGCCAGCGGCAAATGATGGCGCCGGGCGGTCGGCAAGGGGATCGTCAGCTGGCGGACAATCCGTTAGCGGAGCAGAACTGAAATTGGTGAGCGCCCCCCCATAGCCACCCGCTGTGCAAGTCAGTTGAGCCGCGAGCTTCGATCTTCCGCTTGCCGACAGGCCAGTTGACGACTGAGAGTTGGAAAAGACGGCGCATTCCGAGGCACTGAGCTGGGCCGAGTTATCAAGGAGCACCGTGTCAGGCCGCGTTTTCTCGAGGCCTATCACACAGATATTCGTGCTGCCTGCCGCCGTTGCCGTCGCCTCGACCCTCAATTGTGGTGTGGGAAAGGCACGGGCGAAGAAATAGGGGTAGTGATCCTGCTCGATCACAACCGTCACCCGGCGCCGGTCCACATCGACATCAGATTTCACGCTGAAATAGCTTTCTGCGGCGTGATGGGTCTCGTAATTGGCTTCGGCGACGCTGTAAGTGATGGCCGCCGCCAAATCGGGCCGCCAGCCCTTTAGTGATGCTTCACGGACCGCTGCGATAGCGGCGCTGTCGGCTGCGGCCTGCATGGCCTGTTTCTGTGAAGTCGCCGAAAGAAAATCGATGCCGCCGGCAATCGAAACGGCCAGCATTGGTGCCACCAAGCCAAGCATCACTCCGAAGTTGCCATCGCGGGAGCCGAGCCACTGTCGGCAAACCCGTATCCAACTGCTGCGATTATCGATGGGCATCGTGCCAGCGCTGAGCCTTTTTCTTTTCACGCAGCCTCGCCTGAAAAGGCTTGCAGAAGGTAAAGGACGACGGGCAAGTTGCCGTTCTGGTTAGTCAATCCTCACTCGCGGCCTGCAATATTGAATCGGTTTCCGATTTCGGTGACGGGCGGCCGAACAGATAGCCTTGGCCGAAATGGACCCCAAGGGCCAGACAAAGCTCGCTTTGCACTGGGGTTTCAATCCCCTCCGCCACGATCTCGATTCCGAGTTCCGTTGCAGCAGTGACGCAGAATTTCATAAAGCTGTGTGACGTCGGCTCATGCACGGCCGACTGGACCACAGACTGGTCGATCTTGAGCTCGGAGAAGGGGCACATCCGCAACAGTTCGAAGTTGGCCGCGCCGGTCCCGAAGTCGTCGATGGATACCCCGAATCCCTTCATGCGCAAGCGTGTGAGGATTTCGATCAGGCGCGACAGATCATGGGGGAGGGCCGTTTCCGTCATCTCGAAGGCGATGAGACTGGCGTCGATGCCAAATTCTTCCTGCATCGACAGAATCCGCGGCAGCGTAGCAGCCTCATCGAGTACATCAGCGTCCATGTTGATGGAAACGCGTGCAGCCACACCGCGATCCTGCCATTCGCGTAAATCGCGAAAGGCCTGTCCGATGATGGTGAAAGTGGCGTCGATCACATGGTTGCTACCGAGCTTCGAACCGAAGATTCGTTCGGGACCGAGGATGCGGCCATCCGTTGTGACCAGACGAGCCAGAGCCTCGAGGCCCGTGATCCGCCCCGACCTCAGGTCGCACTGTGGTTGGTAGTAGGCCGCGACCTGCCCTCCAGACGCCAGGCTATCCTCGGGAATCGGTACTGGCCCCGGAGCCATCGTCGTACTCGCGGGCAAGTGAGCCAGCAAATAGACCACAGCCTCGGGCGTGATTGGTTTGTTCAGGATACCAGCGATGCGGATCCCGAGCTGATTTCCCAAATGGCGGGCAGCATTGACGATAGCCGCACCTTCGCCACTGGATATGACCACAGCACCGCTAAAGCCTGTCACCGCGACGGCGCGCAGAAAAGCCAACCCATCCAGCTTCGGCATGTTGAGGTCGAGGATGATGATGTCGACGGGGCTGCCCGACGAATGGAGGGCCGTAAGTCCTTCCTCTCCATTGGCCGCAGTCGAGATTTCGTGGTCGCCCAACGACATCAGAACGGTCTCGGCAACCGCGAGGAAAATCGGATCGTCGTCAATGACGAGGAAGTGCATGGGGCGAACGCTGATCAACTCACGCTCCGCCATCCGCGTGAACGTCCAACGAGCGTGCCCACAGATTCTTAACGTGCATTACGCATTCTAATCCCAATCGACGCACCCTTTGTGATGGTCAAAATTGACAACCTCCACTATCAAGCCTGCAAACTCGATCGGGTTCCGACTGTTGGTCATCGTTTTGCTGGCGGTTTCCGCTGCGATTATCACCATAACTTCGCTTTTTCTGGTTAGCAGTTTCCAGAGGACCGTGGAAGGCGAGACAGGCAGGCTTCAGAGTTCCGCTACGGTACTGGCGGCCGCCCTCTCGCGCAGCGTGGCAGGGGACGACACGAACGGGTCTTTTGAAGTCCTGAGAGGAATCGCTGGGCTTTCCAACGTTACCTTCGCGCGCGCGGCGGACCTCGAAGGTAGGACAATTGCCGAACTGGGAAGTGGCGTCATGCTTATGGGCAGAGATGGCGGCGTAGAGGAACGCGGGCTGCTGTCACTGTTCATGGCGGAGGCGATCACGGTGCAGGCAAAGATCGTCCGCGGCGGCGAGCAAGTAGGTACGCTGGATCTGCATGCCGAGATCGGCTGGGTCCGGGGAGAATATCTGCGGCTCTTTCTTTATGCGATGGGTATCGCCGGCACGGTCATGACCTTCACCGCCTTTTTCGCGTGGCGGCGGATGCGCCGGATCGTGTCTCCGCTCACCCAACTCGCAGGCGCCCTTTCGACCATCGGGACCGGGTCCGACCTGTCGCTTCGCCTGCGCAAGACACGGGATGACGAAGTTGGGGTCCTCATCGAAGCCTTCAACGTCATGTTCGCCAAGGTCGATGATCGTGATCGGAAACTCCGCCAGTTGAACGAATCGCTCGAAAAGACCGTCCATCTGCGCACATCACAGCTGCAGCACGCCAAGGACGAGGCAGAACGCGCCAACGCCGCCAAATCGGACTTTCTGGCCACCATGAGCCACGAAATCCGTACACCCATGAACGGCATGATGGTGATGGCCGAAATGCTCGCCAGCGCACCGCTGGCGCCGAAACACCTGCGGTTTGCCGAGATCATCACGCGATCGGGGCGCGGCCTGCTGCACATCATCAACGACATCCTGGATCTGTCCAAGATCGAAGCCGGGCGCCTCGAACTGGAATCGATACCGTTCTCCCTTGAAACGGTGGTGGAGGACGTCGCGAGCCTGTTTGCTGAACGCGCCCGCGAAAAATCACTCTCGATCTCGACCCTCGTGCCGCACGACCTGCCACAGATGCTGGCGGGCGATCCGACCCGGATCGGACAGATCATCTCCAATCTGACCAACAACGCGCTGAAGTTCACCGAAAGCGGCGGGATCAGCATCGAAGTCACATTCAATGCCATCACGCCGGACCGGCCGCGGGTCGAGATCGCCGTGCGCGACAGCGGGATTGGCATAGCCGCCAGCGCTCTTGATCAGGTGTTCGAACGTTTCACCCAGGCAGACCAGTCGACCACGCGAAAATACGGCGGCACCGGCCTTGGGCTGTCGATCACCAAGCGCCTTGTCGATGCGATGAACGGCGAGATCAGCGTGGAGAGCGTTGAGGGGCAGGGATCAGTCTTCCGCGTTTCTGTGGAGCTACCGGTGCTGGCCGCCGCTCGCACGACAACCGACCTGCAAGGCCAGCGCATTCTGCTGGCGGTGTCGGATCCCTTCACCCGAACTGCCGTTCAACGTGCTTTTGCAGAACGAGGCGCTTCCATCATCTCGGATGAGCGTGAGTTTGCGGGAATCTCGCTGCTCGTCGCCGATGCCGGCGGAAGCCAGACGATCGGGGCAAATATTGACGCAGAGGTGCCGCGGATATTGCTCCGCTCGCTGGGATCCCACGCCGGGCTTGAATCGAGTTCAGTGTGGCGAAACGCGCCGGAAGTGGATCTCCCGGTGCGCAATCGGGACATGGAAAACATCGCCCGTTGCCTGGTCGGGGGCGATTTCTCGCAGCTTCACGCCAACCGGTCCAACTCCGGCCAGACGGAACTCCGTCCAAGCTTCCCCGGCCTGAAGGTGCTGGCTGTCGACGACAACGCCGTCAACCGCGAAGTGCTCATCGAGGCGCTGTCCGGGCTTGGCGTCTCGCCCACGCTCGCCGACAGCGGTCCTGCCGCCATTGCGCGCGTAACCCAGGACTCCTTCGATATCATTCTCATGGATTGCTCGATGCCGGAGATGGACGGTTTCGAGGCGACACGACGTATCCGGCAGCTGGAAGCGGAACTGGGACGCGAGCCGGTGCGCGTTGTTGCGTTGACTGCCCACGTCACCGGTCCGGAGTCGGTACGCTGGCGGGACGCCGGGATGGACGCGTATGTCGCCAAACCCTTTACCATTGCCCAACTGGCTGCCGCACTTGCGGATGCCGGCCACGACATCGTGTCTGCCGAACCCCTCCCGGCAGTCACCAGCGAGGAACCGGCCCAAGCCGGCTTCTCACAGGTCCCGCTCTTGTCCCCCGACACCTTGGCGATGTTTGCATCGCTCGGAAACGGCGGCGGTCGGGCAATGGCCCGACGCATCTTTGACCTGTTCGCGACGAATGCGCCCAAGGGGGCTGCCGAACTTCGCTATTGTGAAGCTGATGGCGACGTCGAGGAGGCATGCCGCCTCTCACACGCGCTCAAATCGATGTGCCTGAGCGCTGGCGCGGCGAGAAGCGCTGCCGTCTGCCATTCGCTGGAGGAAGCGGCGAAGGAAGGCAAAATGCCGGATGCCGCGCTCCTCGAGCTGCTCGATCAAACTCTCACAGATACGATATCAGCCATGAGCACATACGGTTCGGAGAAGGAGCCCGTCGCAGCGCCTGCGCAGTGACGCGAGAGCGTCGAGAGTCCGGCTTCCCAGGCTTCTTCACTGGACGCGGGATGGGCGCCTGCTGGGGTCGAAGATGCAAGCCATTTGGGACATGTAGCACGCCGAGGCAGCCAACTCGCGAGCAGCGGCCTTATGCCAGCCTGAATGACTGGATAACCACGGACCTTCAGCAACGTTTGGGATGTGCGCGGTATCGTGCGCGCGCAAAGGGAGGCGAGCATGCACGATGCCCTCCCGCGTCTACTCTCCCCCCAGATCCAAGCAGCAGTCGCCATTTTGCTCTGTGTCCCGCTGGCGCTTGCCGTCGGGTTCGTGCCCACAAGGACTTAACAGGCAAGTTCATTCGCGTCGGAAAGGCGAGGGCTGTCCGCCAGCTTCAAGGGAGGATCGCGGTTTTCATCGGGGTTAGGCGCCGGGTCCTCGTCGGGAAGCAAATCCGGATCGGGTTCTTCGACCTCGGGCTTCCACGTCGGAGCCGGTGGGGGAGTATCGTCATTGTCGGGCGGGTTGCCGCCGCTTCCGGATGTGCCATCGAGCTGGGGGTCAAAGCGCCGGATATCTCGCAGAGTTTGCCTATCCATTTCGTTGCCTCACAGATTCGCGTTGATGTCATCGGTTCGCGGCGGCGCCGGACGGAAGACACCGCGCTGGTAACTGTGGATCGTATGCTTGAGCGGCGGCCGATAGCGAACGTCCAGTGATGCGCCACAGGTCCACCTTGCCTGCTGCGCATAGCCCATACGACTAGGCCAGTCAGCGATCAGTTCAGAAACACGGTCCAAGCGCATGTCGACCTCCGGACTTGCCACCTCAACTCATCGTCAAGCGCGAGGTTCCCGAGCGGATAGAGAGAGGAGGTGATCGCCCGAGTGGGCATCTCCGTTTGGCCAAGGCAATTTCCTCGGAAATGCGCGGGCGAAATCATGTGCTGGAACCCGACATCGAAAGTGCGGCGCAGACCGACCTCCTTCATAACGGGATCGCAGAACGCGCGGGCGCGTTCGAGATCGGCCGTTCCAAGGAACACAACCGGCCGGCCGGCCGCGGCGCGGACACGCTGCCCGGCGCGAAGCGACAGCCGAGAATTGCTGGCGCGCATCCAGGTTGCCCTTCGCCAAAAGCTGCAGGAGCAGGGTGAACGTCCGATCTTCCAGGCCGGCGATCTGTCCGTCGATCTCGTCACGAGGATCGTCAGGATGGCCGACCGGGAAGTGAAGCTGTCGCCCAAGGAGTACGACATCCTCAGGGTCCTCGTGCAGCATGCGGGCAAGGTCATCGCACATCAACACCTGCTGAATCATGTCTGGGGTGGATCGACCGCCGTCCAGTATCTGCGCGTCTATGTCCGGCAGCTTCGCCAGAAGCTCGAGCCAAGCCCCAACGAACCGCAATACATCACCACGGAAAAGGGAGTCGGTTAGCTGCTGCAGCTGCTGTCAGACGGCCATCTGCGCCGTACCGGCAGTGAACCACGCAGTTGGTCGACTGAACCCTTGCGCCTTCCTGCCGGGCCGCAACGGCAGAGTTCTGAAGATGTCGCGGTTGTGAAAGATGAGGGTCCCCACCGGACACCAATCGAAAGGCCCCAGACTTCGTGGCGCCCCACCCGGAAAGAACCGCTCTCAGACCGCTCGACCGAAAGCGCGGATACTGAAGCTCGTTTGCCATGGACAGGAACAAGTCGCCGGCGCATGCCGTTGAGAATGAATCCACGCGCTGCTGAAGGAGCCAGTTCACCATGGCATTGTTGATCGGGGTCGCTCTCGTCGGGCTGCTGGGCGCCTTCCACCACCTCGCACTGCGTGGCCTGGATCGACTTTCCGGCCGAGACAGAACTCGGCCAAACATGACCTTGCTTGCCATTTTCAGCGGCTTGCTCGTCATCCACACCTGCGAAATTCTTCTGTTCGCTGTCGCATATGCGGCGCTCCTCGAATGGCCGTCACTGGGGGAATTGACCGGTGATTTCGACGGAGGGTGGGAGGCTCTCATATACTTCTCGGGCATCAATTTCACATCGCTCGGCTATACGCAGATCGAAACGAGTGGCCCGATCCGCATGGTCAGCATGATGCAGTCGCTGGGCGGGTTCATGGTTCTGACGTGGTCTGCGACCTTCATCTATTCCGCCTGGGAACGGGCGTTCCGGTAGTCCACGGGCCTCATGGGAACTGCCCCACTTTATCTCTCTGATTTCACGGGCCTGCGGCTCCAGGCTCCACAGCCAGGCTCTCGAATTCCCTGCCGTCGGCTTCCAGCGTCGCGGACAGCCCGGTAAATGCCTGCCAGCGCATGACAGCGACATCCACATAGGCCGGATCTAGTCCGATCGCGTGGCAGGCTCGGCCGCCAAACCCTTGATTGGGGATACGCTCCGGCGGCGTTGATCATTCTCTGGACGTTCGATTGCATCGTATGTTCTCCCTTTTGCGATATGGAACCGCGTCAGGAAGAAAAGGCGAGTGCTTTCGATAAGCTTGCAAAATCAATGTGTTAGACGCGTGAAGTGGCGGAGGGGAGGGGCCTGACGTCGAACCTTCTCTACCTACTTTAGCTTGAAGCTCTCCATCATTCGGACCAGGGCAGCCAATACACGAGCGAGCAGTCCCAGCGGCAAATGACCGACCACGTCATTACCTGCTTGATGAGCCGGCCGGGTAACGTCTGTCGTCGGAAGCTCGCTCTCGGTGGTAGCAACCCATGGGCGACGCCGCTATGAAGACGCACTGTCGACGATCTTCGGCGTCGGGGAAGGCATACGCGAGACCACTGCGGCCAGCCAAGAAGCCGTGCATCGGAAAGAAGATTGAGATGGTCAAATGACTAGTGAGTACAGAATTGGCGCCGCAACCACCCGTTTCGAAGACGATCGTCTCGTGCGCGGCGCCGGTAGTTTTTTGGATGACATCCATGTCGAGGGAGCGCTGCACGCGGTCTTTGCCCGCTCACCACATGCACATGCAGAGATTGAGCAGGTCGATGTGGCCCAGGCGGCGGTCGCGCCGGGGGTGGCCGGGGTGTTCACCGCCAAGGACGCGGACGTCGCGCAGCTGCTTCCGCTGGAATGCCTCGTTGAGGTCCCGAGTCATAATGGCCGGCCAATGGCGCGTCCACCGCGCCTTCCCCTGGCGCGCGACCGCGTACGACATGCCGGAGAGCCGGTCGCGATGATTGTTGCGGGAGAGCTCGTTCGCGCCGAGGACGCGGCGGAAGAGGTGCTAGTCGACTACGCCCCGCTGCCGGCAGTAGTTTCTGTCACGGCGGCGGGCGGAAGCAATGCGCCTACACTTTGGCCGGAAGCGCCCGGAAATCTCTGCTTCGACTACAAGGTGGGCGATGCCGAAGCAGTCGCCCGAGCCCTGGCGGGAGCCGATCGCGTCGTCAGTCTTTCGTATCCGATCTCGCGTGTCACCGCGTTCCCCTTAGAGACTCGCGCGGCCATAGGGTTCTGGAACGAGGAGACCGGGCGCTTCAAGTTGATCTGTGGCCACCAGAAGCCTCACCAGCTCAAGCGTGAACTCGCGCGTCAGCTAGGAGTCGAGGAGGACCGGGTCCATGTGGTGGTTCCTTCGGACGTGGGAGGCGGCTTCGGCCTCAAGGGCGGAAATTTCCCTGAATATGCAATGTTGTTGATCGCTGCGCGGCGCCTCAACAGGCCGGTGCGTTGGCGCGCCTCGCGTAGCGAGGCGTTTCTATCGGACGATCACGGTCGCGACAGTCACCAGACTGCGCGGTTGGCGCTCGATTCAGGCGGCCGGTTTCTTGCGCTCGAATTCGACAGCCTGGCGAATCTCGGCGCTTATCTGGCCGGCCACGGCCCAACCCCCGCTATAGGCAATCTGGGCGGGCTATCGGGCATGTACCGTATACCAGCAATCTCCGCGCGGGTGCGTGGCGTATTCACAAACACCCAGCCACTGTCGCCCTATCGAGGTGCTGGTCGGCCCGAGGCGACCTACGCAATCGAGCGCTTGTTGGAACTTGCGGCGGCCGAACGCTGTGAGGATTCTGTGACGCTGAGACGCCGGAACCTCATTCCCGCTGATGCCATGCCCTACAACACCGGCTTTTTGTTCACATATGATTCGGGAAACTTCGAAGAGGTGCTGGACACCGGGCTGGCAAACGCCGATTTCAATGGGTTTCCGGCCCGCCGCATTGCCTCGGAGCGCGAAGGCAGGCTGCGCGGACTCGGGATTGCCTGCGCGATTGAACAGGCGGGACAAAGCCGCGAGGAAACGGCCCACATCTCGCTCGGCGCGGATGGTTCGGTTGAGCTTCGCTCCGGGACTGTAAGCAACGGCCAAGGCCATGCGACAGCCTTCCGCCAACTGGTCGGCGAGTTGCTGCCCCTCGACGTGTCGAAGATGGTGCTGGTTCAAGGCGATACTGATCGGATCCCGCAGGGCGTCGGGACTTACGGTTCGCGCTCGCTGTCAGTCGGAGGAGCAGCGGTCGAGGCCGCTTGCCGATCGATCATCGAACAGGCGCGACACATCGCGGCCGATCAACTGGAAGTCTCCGAACTCGACATCGGGCTCGACCACGGGCAATTCGAAATCCTGGGAACGGACCGAAGCATCAGCTTCTCTGAAGTCGTCAGGTTCAGCGGCGGGTTGCAGGCATCGACTGTCTGGCAGCCCACTGCGCCTACCTTTCCCAATGGCGTGCATCTCTGCGAGGTCGAGGTGGATCCAGAGACTGGAGCACTCGAGGTTCTGCGCTACACCGTCGTCGATGATGTCGGCCGAGTCGTGAACCCGCTCCTGGTGGCGGGGCAGATCCATGGCGGCGTCGCCCAGGGGCTGGGACAGGCTCTAGGCGAGCAGATCGTTTTCGATGAGAACTCCGGGCAATTGTTGACGGTGTCGGCCATGGACTACTGCCTTCCGCGCGCCGACATGATGCCGTCACTGTCGGTAACAGACCGCAGCACGCCAGCACTCACGAATCCTCTTGGAATCAAGGGCGTGGGCGAAGCCGGCACGGTCGGGTCGCTAGTCGCTGTCATCAATGCCGCAGTTGACGCCCTTGCGCCGCTCGGCATTCGTCACCTCGATATGCCGCTCACTCCGTTCACGCTGTGGAAGGCGATATCGGTGGCGCGGTCTGGTACTGCCCGGTGACCCCCTCGCGCCGCGATTTCCCCGACGTGCGCCCTTAATATTTCGATGAACTCCAGCGCCAGCCGCGAAAGTGGTCGCTTCTCCGAAAACAGGATGCGCGTCGAAAGCTGGACTGCCGGACGAAACGGACGGACAATCAACTCGTCACCCATCAGGGAAAGCGCGAACGGATCCACCAGCGCAACCCCCACCCCTTCTCCGGCCAGCATGCAAGCCGTGAAAGCATGGTTGACCTCGATCGCAATGTCCATGGATTCGCCAGCGTTGCGGAAGGCGGCCTCGATCACCGCGTCCAGCGAGCGGCGGGCAGCGATCAGCGGATGACCACGGAGGTCGGCAGGAGTCACTGTCTCTAGGCGTGCGAGCTCGTGGCGCGGCGACATCGCGCAATACATCTCGGTCTTGAGGATCTCGTCAATCTGAAGATCATTGTCGCTGGCATGAGTGTGAATGATGCCAAAATCCACCAGATTGCTAGACACAAGGCGAAGCACTTCTGAGGTGGATAGAACTTCCACGCGTGCCCGCGCATGGGGATGATCAGTGCGCCAAAGTGACAGCGCCGGGACGAATAGCGAGGCTGACAGGGTCGGTATGGTGGCAACGCTGATCTGACCGGATGCGCTGCGCCGCAATTCGTACGCAAGTTCGTTGACGACCGACACCCGCTCGAACACGCGGTCGATCTCCGGATAAAGGACACTGGTTTCAAGTGTTGGGCTGAGCTTTCCTTTCAGCCTACGGAACAGCTTGAAGCCGAGTTGATCCTCGGCATAACGCAGTGCTTGGCTGACGGATGGCTGCGAAACTCCCAGCGACTGGGCGGCACGCGTTACCGAGCCCGTCGCAATCACCGCACGAACGATTTCCCAATGCCGAATGTTCATACTCGAACATAAGCTCAGCCTATAGGGTAGGCAAGATTCCATATTCGACCGCAAACACAATGCATGGTCTGATCCGCAAATGCGCCAGTCTTTGAGCGATGCGATGGAGATGGAACTGCCGGATGGAGGGCAGTGGCCGTCCGCGAGTGTCGACACCGAATGGATTTCTAGGATTGGCCTTATCGTTCCGGCGTCCAATGGCGTGGTCGAGTATGAGATTGCTCGGATGCTCCCACAGGGCATGTCCGCGCATTTCGCACGCGCGCCTCACATTGCCGAGCGAAAAGCGCGGCTCGCTGCGATGATCGAGTCGATCCCGCAATTGGCACGCGACCTTGTGGCGGCGGATGTGAGCACGATTTGCTTTGCTTGCACGACCGGCAGTTTCAGCCAGGCTGGCTATGCGGAACGTGCACTGGACGCAATCCGTCAGGCAGGATGCGATCGTCCTAGCACGACCACAACCGCCGTGCTGGCGGCCGCTACCGCACTTCGGATCAAGCGGCTGACTATAATCTCGCCCTATCCTGACGAATACAATACGCTTCTGCGCGGCTATTTCGAGGCACGTGGATTGGCCGTCACGAGGGTGTCGAGCCTATATTCGGAGACGCCTGAAAACATAGCGCCGGAAACAGTCCGCGATTTCTGCCTGCATCACGCGGACAGAACCGCAGACGCTGTGTTTATCAGCTGCACCAAGCTGAGAACGCTCGAGATCATCGAAGAACTCGAAGTCGAACTGGGGCGGCCAGTTCTTTCAAGTATTGCCGCGAGCTTATGGCAGCTTGTCGGCCACATGCAACTCCCGAAATCCCCGCTACGCCCAGGGCGGATTTTCGAAATAGAGGCCGTCGCAAGCGGCCCGGCAAGGGGCAAGGCCTAACAAGGCAGACAGTGAAAACGAATGAGGTGGACATCATGACTTTATATTTCGCACGTCGTCTCTTCAGTGCATCGGCACTTGCCGCGACCATGGCATTCGCTGCCGCGCCGGCTTGGGCTCAGGACACATCGCTCGAACTAGTTTCCGGAACGGTGACCGGAAGCTGGTTCTCACATATGGTCGCCCTTGGTGAGACGGTCTTCAAGCCTGCGGGATTTGAATACAACAACAACCCAGGCGGCGGCACTTCCAACGTGATGGCGCTGGCGACCGGACAGGCCGATGCGGGGTTCACGATGCCCTTGGTTCTGTCGATGGCCGCGGCAGGTTTGGAGCCATTTTCCGAGAGGATCGATAATGTCTCGGTGTTGGCGGCGCTTTATCCAGACCCCTGGGAACTGGTTGTGCCAGCGGATTCCGAAATCGAATCGTACACGGACCTGAAAGGCAGAACCATCGTCGGCGCACCCCCCGGCCAGCTTTCCGCGGTAGCCCTGGGCGATCTGCTGGAAACCTTTGAGATAGAAGGCGAAGTGACTATCCGCCAAGCTAGCCAATCAGAGGGGGTTGCTCTTGTACAGGATCGTCATGTCGATGCTTTCGGTTGGATCGCGCCGACGCCGATTTCCCATGTCCAAGAATTAGCGATGACCAGATCGCTTCGCTGGCTCAGCCTGACGGACGACGATCTTGCCAAGCTTGCCGAGGTGCGCTCGGGGTATATCCCCCACGTCATCCCTGCTGGCACCTACCCTGGTCAGACCGAAGACGTACACACAATTCAAACGCCAGTCGTACTGGCCGTACGCAACGATCTGCCGGAGGAAGTGGCGTACGAGATGGCCAAGGCCTTAGTTGAAAATATTGAGGCACTTCGTAGCAGTGGACCATCCGCTCTCAGAGATATCCAGCCCGCCGATCTGGCGCAGGTCGGCGACAACCCCTTGCACCCGGGGGCAGCTCGCTTCTACCGCGAACAGGGCTTTATCGATTAGCCCTAATATAACTAAAGCTCCGGCGTTCTTTTTTGAGGACTGCCGGAGCGCAAGGTAACTCAGGCATGACAATTCCTTCTCAGCGTGCAGCACAGTTCTTTTTCGGTTGGGCCGTTCTGGCCTCGCTGTATCATGTCGGCACTGCATGGCTAGGAACGCCGGTCGCGCTTTTTCAGCGGCCCATGCATCTCACCCTAATGTTTGTCCTGCTTTTTTATGTCTTCCGTCGGAACGCTAAAGAAGACGGCCCACTGGTCACCAGTGATGTTTTATGGATGCTGGCGACGCTCGCCGCTGGAATCTTTACGTTGACGCGAACCGATGTCTTCCTCCAGCGCATTCCCTACATGACTTCGCTGACCACTGGTGACTGGGTCGTGTGCGGCGTCCTTTTGCTGATTGTGTTGGAAGGTGCCCGCCGAACCACAGGGTTGGCGTTGCCGATCGTATGCCTTGTCTTTTTGGGCTATGCCGTATTCGGGCAGTGGATGCCCCCAGGGCTTCAGCATCGAGGTATCGATTTCGCGACTCTCGTAGAGCTTCTCTACATGTCCACTGACGGGTTCTGGGGCGTATCGATTGCGGCTTCGGCCACTTTCATTGTCATGTTCTCGGTCTTCGCTGCATTCCTAATGAATTCAGGCGTGGGCGCCTTTTTCAACGACTTGGCGATTTCGATGACGGCGCGCACGCGAGGCGGCCCTGCAAAAACGGCGGTCGTAGCAAGCTATTTCATGGGCATGATCTCTGGTGCTTCTACCACTAACGTGGTGACGACGGGCGCCTTTACCATTCCGCTCATGAAACGTGCTGGTTACACACCGGCCTTCGCCGGCGCAGTCGAGGCGGCGTCCTCGACCGGCAGTCAGCTAATGCCCCCTATCATGGGTGTTGCTGCATTCCTGATGGTCCAGTTCACCGGCATCAGCTATTTCGACATTGTAGTGCACGCCATCGTACCCGGCTTGCTTTATTACTTTAGCATCTTCATGATTGTTCATTTCCGTGCATGTCGTACAGAAGTGGCGCAAGCCGGTTGGCAGCCAGAAACGTTAGAGTCTCCTTGGCAGATCATCCGTCGCAGGGGGCATTTGGCTCTTCCAATATTTGTCATGGTTGCTTTGCTTCTAGATGGCTACACGGCCCAGACGACTGCGCTTTACGGTACGATCTCGGTGCTCGCCCTGTCCTGGTTGAAGCGTGAGACTCGTATGGGATGGCGCAAGATCATAGACGCGCTGGAGCAGGCGACACGCTGGATAATTCCCGTTGCGGCGGCCTGCGCGGCAGCCGGCATCATCGTTGGTATGGTGCAGATTACTGGGCTGAGCGTGAAGATTTCAAACGTGGTGTTGACACTTTCGGGCGGATATTTGTCCGCAACGTTGGTCCTGACCATGGTCGTGGCGATCGTGCTCGGTATGGGCATGCCTACGTCAGGTGCCTACATAATAATGGCGACTCTTCTCGCCCCTGCGCTGATCAACATGGACGTACCGGTGATCGCCGCCCACATGTTCATCTTCTACTTTGCTTGCCTTTCGGCGATCACTCCACCGGTGGCACTTGCATCCTACGCAGCTGCCGGGATAGCAGGCGCAAACCCAACCACTACCAGTGTCCTGGCCTTCCGCTGCGCCATCGCCGCATACATCGTACCGTTCATGTTCGTCTACGAACCCGCGCTTCTGATGATCGGCTCGCCGGGGCATATCAGTCTCACCATTGCCACCGCTATATTTGGCATTGTCGCTTTGGCAGGCTCTGTGGAAGGCTATTTCTTTGCACCGACGCGTGCGCTCTGGCAAAGGGCAGCGCTCTTGATCGCCGGCCTGCTCATGATACGGCCGGGGCCGCTAACCGATCTTGTCGGGCTCGCCCTGGTTCTGGGCGCATATTTGTCGGCAAGGCTTACGCCATCCCAAACAGATCTGGCGACTGCTCCTGGGCCCGCATCTCGACCAACATCAAACCAAGAAGACTAGGGAAGCATTAATGACTATTTCGACAAAATCATTCCAACTGAAAGACGAGAGTGCCGCTGAGGTCAAATCGGGGAGCGATGCTACTCGCATCTGGGACAAGTTTCTCACCGACCGCGACAAGGAGATCTTTGCCAATTCCGGCTATGGCCGGCGCGGCGGATTCGGCAAGCGCCCAGCGCTTGTGATCGTCGACGTCAACTACAATTTCGTCGGCGACAAGCCGACCAACATCACTAGCCAGATCAAGCAATGGCGCAATGCCTGCGGAGTGGAGGGCTGGGAGGCAGTCGGGGTTATCGGCAAGGTGATCGAAAGCTGCCGGGCACGCAACGTGCCGATCTTCTACACGACCAACACGCGCCGGCCCGATGGATGGGATGCCACCAGCCGCCGGTGGAAAAACCATCGCGCGCTGGAGAACTACGAGCGCGAGACAAGCGGAAACCAGATCGTCAAGGAAATCGCACCGGAGCCCCGCGACATCGTGATCGTCAAGCACAAGCCAAGCGGCTTTTTCGGCACGCCCCTGTTGAGCTTCCTCAATTTCCTCCAGGTCGACACGCTCCTCGTGTGCGGCGTTTCGACGAGCGGTTGTGTACGGGCGACCGTCACCGACGCCTTCAGCAACAACTACCGTGTCAGCCTGATCGAGGATGCCTGCTTCGACCGTTCGGAGGCTTCGCACGCCGTCAGCCTCTGCGACATCAACGCTAAATATGCCGACGTGATCGGCAGCGAAGAGGCGATCGGTTATGTCAAAGGTCTCCAGGACGATCTGTTCGATCTGCCGACCGGGACACTCATCAGCACCTGAGGTCGACCCCGATCAACAACCAATTCTCAACAGGGGCTTCCCTGATCGTGGCTCGTCACGATTGGCCACGTCCCTTCGCACAAGGGGACCGTCGTGCTCGAACTCTACCATAACAGCATGTCGGTCTGTGCCCAGAAGGTGCGCCTCGCGCTTGCGGAGAAGGGGCTGGAATGGACCAGCCATCATATGAATCTGCGCAACAAGGAGCAGTTCTCCGATGCCTACCTCGCGCTGAACCCCAACGGAGTGGTGCCGACGCTGGTCCATGACGGCGAACCGATCATCGAGTCCACGATCATCAACGAGTTCATCGACGACGCCTTCGAGGGCGCATCGCTGCGCCCGGCTGATCCCGTGCAGCGCGCGCGTATGCGCTACTGGACCAAGCAGCTGGACGACACGATCCATGTGGCGACGTCAGTGGTGACGCTTAGCATCGCTATCCGGCATCAGTTCCTGGAACTGCACGACGAGAAGGCGGTCGACGATCTGCTCGCGGCCGTCCCCGACCCGAAAAGGCGCGCCTCCAAGAAGTTCGCCATCGAGAGGGGCCTGGATCATCCGGAGCTTCAGTCATCGCTTCTCAGGCTCGAGAAAATGCTCGAAGACATGGATGACGCGCTCCAGACGAGGCAATGGTTGGCCGGTCCGGACTATTCGCTCGCGGATGTCGGCCTTGTGCCGTACGTACTGCGGCTTCATCATCTCGGTCTCGGCGACCTCATCGAACGGGAAAAGAATGTCGCTCGCTGGTTCGATGCTATTCGTTCCAGAAAAGCCTATGGTCAAGCCCTGCTAGGCCGCTGGGACGATCAGGCCTATGTGGCAAATCTGATGGCAAGAGGTGCGGAGGCACACGATGCGATATTTCGCATGCTGTCAAAATGAGCAGAGCTGAACGGATGACGCAACCCCCGCTCAACGTCGCCTTCTGGGACTACGACCGCACCGCGCCCCTCGTCGACGGAAGGGTGCGGATTGAGGGACGCGAGGCGGATTTCGGTATACTGAGGCCGCAGGAGACTTTCGTGCGCGCATTCGGCGCGGCGGAATTCGACATTTGCGAACTGTCGCTCAGCCGACATGCCCAGGCGGTCGCGCGGGACGACAATTCCTATGTGGGGCTGCCGGTGTTCCTGTCGCGAAGCTTCAGACACGGCTCGATCTATGTCTCTGATCGGACATTGCATCCGGGCGATCTTCGAGGCGGGCGCATCGGCCTGGCGAATTTCGATGACACCGCCGCCGTCGTGGTGCGCGCGATCCTGCGAGAACACGGAGTGGCGACGAGCGACATCCGCTGGGTGCTCGGCGATGTGGAGGCGCCAGCGCGAGCCCAAATCGCCGTCCAGCCGATCGAGGGCGTAGCCATCGAAATCGCGCCGGTCGGCCGCTTCCTCGACGCCATGCTGGCAGAAGGGGACCTAGACGCGCTGATCGCGCTAAACCCGCCGCCGTCGTTTCGCGCCGGCCGTGTCCGCAGGCTCTTTTCGGACTGGCCTGCCGCCGAGCGGGACTGGTACCGCGCCAGCGGCCTCTTTCCGGTGATGCATCTGGTGGGCGTGCGCAAGGACGTGGTTGCACGCGACCCGGGCATTGTCGCCGCCACCCATGCCGCCTTCGCGCGGGCACGTGCCATCGCCATGGAGAACCTTGCCACCATGCAGGCGCCGAAATCCATGCTGCCATGGATCACCGCCGAACTTGAAGCCACGCGGGCGCTGATGGGCAGCGACTATTGGTCGTACGGGCTGCAGCCCAACAGGGCCGTTCTCGACTGGACCCTCGACCAGATGCGCAACGATGGATTGATCGGAACGCCGGTGAACGCGGCAGACCTGTTCGATCCCGCCTTTTCCCGCGCCGAGTGAGGAGATCGACATGCCACGCAACTATCACGACTATGGCGGCGAGCCAGCCGGCCCGATAGAGGTGCATCCCCATGAACTGTCGTTCTGGGAGCGCCGCGTCGACGCCATGCAGCAGCTTCTGAGCGATCCCCGTCGACGCTTCTTCCGGAGCGACGAGTTCCGGCTGATGCGCGAAACGATGGGCAAGGCCGAGTATGAGAGGATGACCTATTACGAGCGCTGGGTGCCGGCGATGGTGCGACTTCTCGTGGGCAAAGGGATCGTCACCCACGCCGAACTCGCCGAGCGGATGGCCGAGATCGCCAGTCGTGGAAGCCGGAAGTGAAGCCGGCATTCGCCGTGGGCGACCTCGTGCGCGTGGATGACCGCGAGCAGGGCGGTCACGTGCGCACGCCATGGTACATCCGCGGCAAGCGCGGCCGCGTCGTCGACGTGCATCGCCCGTTCCCGGATCCCGAACTGCTCGCCGAAGGCCGTCCCGGTTCACCCTACCGCATCCTCTACCGGGTGGCGTTCCGGCAATCCGAGGTCTGGCCCGACTATGGCGGGCAGCTTCGCGACACGCTCGTCGTCGACATCTACGAACACTGGCTCCGTAAGGACCGCGAAGACCGCCCCCAGGAGGAACGCGATGCAGCACGACCATGACCATGACCACGTTCATAACCATGAACACGGGCACGGGTCCCATCCGGTTCAGAGCGATTCAGATGCCGCCGATCCACAAATCGCCCTCATGGAACAGGCCCTGCGCGAATTGCTCGTCGAAAAGGGCATCTTCACCAATGGCGAACTTCACCGCGCAATCGAACGGATGGAGTCCCTCGACGGTGCCGTCCTCGGCAGGAAGGTGGTGGCGCGCGCCTGGACCGACCCGGATTACAAGGCTCTCCTGCTCGCGGACGGGCCGCGCGCGATCGCGGCGTTCGGTGCAAGTCTCGGCCTTCCGGAGTTCCACGTCGTCCAGAATTCGCCCACGGTCCACAATGTGATCGTGTGCACGCTCTGCTCGTGCTATCCGCGCGGCCTGCTCGGGCTGCCGCCGAGCTGGTACAAGAGCAAGGAGTACCGTTCCCGCGAGGTACACGAACCGCGCGTGGTTCTGGAGGAATTCGGCACGATCCTGCCGCCCGACACCGAGGTTCGCGTGCATGACAGCACCGCGGATTTGCGTTTCATGGTGCTACCGTTGCGTCCCGCCGAGACGGAGCACATGGATGCCGCCGCCCTCGAAGGACTCGTCACGCGCGACAGCCTCGTCGGCGTGGGTCTGCCACTCGGCCGCTTGTAGGCATCCAATCCACGTCGGAGCGCGAGAAGCGATGCGCGTCATCAGCTTCGGGCGACCTCGGCGCCGGAATCCTGCAACCGGTCGCTGATCTCGGTCGACGCTGCGCGCACGATGTCGAAGACAGGGAGTCGACGGCTCAGGTCCTCGAAGGTCGAGACCTCCATCACGAGGCTGATCGAAGCGACGATCTGGCCGAGGTTGAAGATCGGAGCGGCCAGCCCGACGCGGCCCTGTGCGATTTCACTCTGCGTGAGGCAGTAGCCGTCGCGCCGGATGATGGCGAGCTGGTCCTTGAACGACTTCCAGCTTGCGTCCGGCAGCCTCTCGCGGATCTTCGATTCGTTTTCCAGGTAAAGCCGCTGCAAACCCTTGGCCGGCAGGTGGGCAAGAATCACCTTCGACGTCGCGCCGAGGAACAGCGGCATTGCCACACCACGGGCATAGGTGGTCGGGGGATGCGGATTGCTGCCGTTTTCCTGGTGGATGCACAGCACGCAATCCCTGAACCGGCGGCACAGGATGGCATCGAGGCGCTGGTCGGTCTGCCCGATCAGCCCCTCCATGACCGGCCTTGCGGCCTGGATGATCGGGTCCGTCTCGCGCAGCCGGTAATCGTATTGCATGATGGCCGGCCCCAGCGCGTAGCCCGCGCCCACCACCGGGTCGAGGATTCCAGCGGCGCACAGTTCCTTCACGTAGCGGTAAGCGGTGCTGGTCGACACGTCGAGCGCGCGCCCCATGGCCTCGGCGGTCCAGACCCGCTGATCCTCCAAGAAAAGCTGCATGATGGCGAGTACGCGGCTTGGCACCGTCATGACGTTTCGACCTCCCCTTGAGGGTCTAGGCCCGGTCGGGCGCTTTTGCAACACATCAGACATGTAACACTATATCATTATGTGCGAAAAGTTCGTTTTTCGCACTATCTGCTAATTTGTGATTGACGGCGCCAGCATGAAGGTTACCCTTCGCAGGCCTGTCGGGTGCGGCAGGATGTAGAAGCGTCACGAAAGGGGAATCAATGAACCGCATTCGATCACTGGCCAGGCAAATCGGCCTTGCCGCGATGCTCTCCGCCGCCTCCGTCACTGTCGCGGCAGCCCAGACCGAGACCGTCCGCGTCGCCATGCTCGCGCCGAGCGCGCTGCTCTGGCTGCATGCCATTGCGGAAGATCAGGGATTCTATTCCGAGCGCGACATCGCGATCGAGGAACTGCGTGCGCAGAGCAGCCCGGCGCTGCTCCAGGCCGTCTCGTCGCGAAGCGTCGAGGCAGGCATCTCACTCGGCGACCTCGTGATCCGCGCCGTCGACCAGGACGCGCCGATCGTCATCACCGGTGCCATCCTCGAAAAGACCATCCTGCGTCTCGTCGGAGGTCCCGACATCACCGAGACGGCCGACCTCCGCGACAAGGTCGTCACCGCCGGCGGCGTCACCGGCGGCACCGCGAACCTGCTTCTCTACCAGCTGCAGAATGCGGGCGTATCGTCCGAAGAGGTGCAGATGGTGGCGCTGACCAACTCACGCGACCGCGTCGTCGCGCTCGAAAACGGCCAGGTTTCCGGCGCCCTTCTCATTGCGCCTTTCGACACCGTGGCGATGAACCAGGGAATGCAAGTTCTTGAGGTCTACACCGAGCCCTACGTCCAGACCCCGCTGATCGTGAACAAAGACTGGGCGGCTGAAAAGCCGGAAGCCGCGCGCGCCCTGACCCAAGCCTTGCAGGAAGCCTCGAACTGGATCTACGAGCCCGCCAACAAGGACGAGGCGATCCGCATCCTGGCCGAGTACACCAGTGCCGAACCAGAGATCGCGGCTGCGTCCTACACCTTCATCGTGGAGGAACAGCAGGCGATCGGACGCAATCTCGCCATGCCCGACGAAGCGCTTCAGAACATCGCCGACATCGATGCCGCGCTGACCGGCGAAGAAGCGCCCACGCTCGACATCGGCCGCTACTACGATCCGAGCTTCCTCGCCGAATGATCTCAGGCGCCGCCGGCCCCCCCGATGGCGTGCCGGCGGCCACCTCACCAGAATCAGGAGCGCAGTTTCATGAGCGACGCGCGCACACCGGTCGTCCTGCTGACGGGCTTCCTGGGCAGCGGCAAGACCACCCTGCTCAACGCCTGGCTGCGTTCGCCGAAGCTGGGCGATGCCGCCGTCATCGTCAACGAGTTCGGCGACATCGGCATCGACAGTGACCTCATCGCCGCAAGCGACGACCGCACGGTCGAACTGACCACGGGTTGCCTGTGCTGCACCGTCAGCGGCGACCTCGTAGAAACCCTGCGCGATCTCTTCGCGCGCCGTCTGCGCGGTGAAATCAAGCATTTCAACCGCGTCATCATCGAAACGACGGGTCTGGCCGATCCCATCCCGGTGCTCCAGACGTTGATGACCTTTCCCGTCGCGCGCGAATACAGCCTGGCGCGGGTCGTCTCGGCCGTGGAAGCCCCGCAGGGCGCCACTACTCTCGACCGCTATCGCGAATCCGTCCGCCAGGTCGCTGTCGCCGACGACATCGTTGTGACGAAGCTGGACCTCGTGCGTTCCGCTCCGGACGCACTCGAGCGCCGGCTGCGCGAGATCAATCCCGGCGCCCGGATCTGGCAGGCCACGCTAGCCGACACGCCCGATCTCGTCGAGGCGTTCACGACCGACGCGCACGATCTCAAGACGCGGCCCGGCGCGGCCAATGACTGGCTCAACGACTTGGCGCTGCACGGCGACGGTCAGGGTCATGCGCACGAGACCGCCGGCCACACACATCATCACGAACATTCGCATCACGACGAGAACGTGATCACCTTCAGCCTCGCCTTCGACGAGCCGCTGCACTGGGAGCACGTCGCGGCCTGGCTCGACGCGTTGGTCATCGCGCATGGCGAGGACCTGCTTCGCGTCAAGGGCATATTCCGCATCGTCGGCCGCGAGGAGCCAATCGTTGTGCAAGCGGTGCAGAAGCTCTTTCATCCCCCCTTCGCTCTCGACGCCTGGCCGCAGGGCCGCAAGGCCAGCAGGGTCGTCTTCATCACCAGGGGGATCTCGGAGGCCTTCGTGCGCGAGGTGCTTGACACGCTTCGCCAGCGCACGCCGCGGCAGCCCGAAATGGCAGTTTAAGGAGAACTAGCATGGACACACTGATCAGGAACGGGCGGATTCTGACCGCCGATGGCGATTTCGAGGGCTCGATCGCCATTCGCGACGGCCGCATCGAAGGCGTCTACCGCAACGGCGACGGCCCGATCGAGGCCGCCGAGATCATCGACGCGACCGGGCTCGCGGTCATGCCGGGCGCCGTGGACATGCATTCGCATCACCGCGAGGGCAGCCAGCCCGGCTTCGAGTACAAGGATACCATCCACACCGCGACCATGCAGTGCGCGGCCGGAGGCGTGACGACCAGCGTGGCGATGCCTAACGTCAATCCCCCGCCCAACAGCGTCGAACTCCTCAAGGCCCAGTTCGCCATCTACGAGCGCGATGCCATCGTTGACTGGAACTTTAATCCGGCCCCGACCATCAAGGAGGAGATCCCCGGGCTCGCCAAGCAGGGCATCGCGGCCTTCAAGATCTTCATGGTCGTCGACACAGGCCGCGACTATCCACACATGCCGGGTATCGGCGTGCACGACCACGGCCGCATTCTGGAGATCATGCAACAATGCGCGCGTGCCAACGTGCCGCTGATGGTGCATCCGCACGACCAGGCGCTCATGGACGTGATCGAGCAGGAATACTGGGACCGCGGCGAACGCGACGCGCTGGCCTACGCCAAGGCCTATGCCGCGCATGACGGCGTGATCTGGGAGACCGCGATCGCAACCCTGCTGCGCCTCCAGCAGGCGGCCGGCTGCCATCTTCACATCCTGCACACCCAGACGGCGGGCAGCGTCCAGTTGATCCGCGAGGCAAAGGCGCGCGGCCAGAAGGTCACTTGCGAGATCAATCCCTGGGCGCTGTTCCTCGGCTGCGACTGGTCGGCGATCCAGCGCCTCGGGTCCTACGCCCTGTCCTATTGGGTGCCCGAGAAGAACGTCCCCGACCTCTGGCAGGGCCTGAAGGACGGGACCATCGACATTGTGGCGACTGACCATGCCCCGCATCTGGCCGAGGAAAAGGAAGTGGGCTGGACTGACGGCTGGAAGGCCCATACCGGAACGCCCTCAACGCAGTTTTACGTGTCGCTACTTCTCGACGCGGCGAACGAAGGCAAGATCTCGCTGAAGCGGGTGGTGGAGGCCTGCTCCACGGCCCCTGCAAGCCTCTTCGGCATCGGTGGCAAGGGCCGGCTCGAGGCGGGCTACGATGCCGACATCGTGCTTGCCGATCTCGGCCTGGAATACGAGATCCGCGACGAGGACGTGCTGAGCCTGATCGGCTGGAGCCCCTATGCAGGGCGCAAGGTCAAGGGCAAGCCCGTTCGGACCATCCTGCGCGGCCGCACCGTCTTCCAGGACGGCATGGTCGTGGGTGAAAAGGGCTATGGCAAGCAGGCCCGGGCAACTTATCCCGGTTGAACCCGGACAGCTGGACACCGACCATGTGGCGTAAGTTCTACGACTACCTGAACCAGGACAACAACGGGGCGGGTTTTGCTCGCCTCACGATCTCGACGCTGTTCGTACTGGCGATCTGGCAGCTGCTGACGATGACCGTCGTCGAAAACCGCATGCTGCTGGTGCCGCCGCTCGACGTCTTCGCCGCTTTCGGGCGGGAGATCGACAGCGGCGCCATGTGGAAGAACGCCGTGGCGACGGTCACGGCCGTCGGCACCTCCTTCCCCGTCGCCGTGGCGATCGGTGTCCTGACCGGCCTCGTGCTGGCGTCGAACCGGGTCGTGTCGCTGATGGTGGGGCCGCTATTATCGGCGCTCAACTCGGTGCCGATTATCGCCCTCGCTCCGCTCTTCATTGCCTGGCTCGGCCTCGGCCTGACGTCGAAATTCGTACTGGTGCTGCTCGTCGCCGTCTTCCCGGTAATCGTCACAACGGAGGCGGGCCTTCGCGCAGCCGACAAGAACCTGATCGAAGCGGCCCGGTCCTTCAATGCGACGTCGCTTCAGATATTCACCACCGTGACCTTTCCCTATGCGTTGCCCTTCATCGTCAGCGGCGTCCGGGTGGCATGGGCCCGCGCATTGGTCGGCATCGTCGTGGCCGAGTTCTTCGGCTCCTTCGCCGGCTTCGGCTTCGCGGTCATGGCGGCCGGCCAGACCTTCGACACGGCGACCTTGCTCACCTATGTGATCGTGCTGGGCGCGATGGGCCTCGTGGGGTCGATGGTGTTCCAGTCGCTCGAAACACGGCTTGCGCCCTGGAGGAATGCATGAATGCCCCCATCCTGCAGATCAGGGACGTTGCGAAGTCCTTCAAGCGCCGCAACCAGACCGACATCGTCGCGCTAAAGAACATCGATCTCGACATCGAACGCGGTTCGTTCGTCTCGATCGTCGGCGCCAGCGGCAGCGGCAAGTCGACCCTGCTGCGCATCATCGATGGTCTGCTCGCGCCCGACAGTGGCACGGTGTCGGTGAACGGCAAGGTCGTGACGAAGCCCGGCCGCGACAGGGCGGTCGTGTTCCAGAACGACTCCCTGCTACCGTGGAAGACGGTGAGCCAGAATGTCGCCTACGGCCTCACGCTAGCCGGCATGCGGTGGCGGGAGGCGTCGGCCAAGGCGCAGTACTTCATCGATCTCACCGGCCTGACCGGCTTCGAGGAGCAGTTTCCGCACCAGCTTTCGGGCGGCATGCGGCAGCGCGTCAACGTGGCGCGCGGCCTGGCCGTCGATCCCGACATCCTGCTGCTCGACGAGCCCTTCGCCGCGCTCGACGCGCAGACGCGCGAGATCATGCAGACGGAGCTCCTGCGCATCTGGCAGGAGAGCGGCAAGACGATCCTGCTGATCACCCACCAGATCGACGAGGCGGTCTTCCTGTCCGATGATGTGGTCGTGTTTAGCGCCAGGCCCGGAACAGTGCGCGAGCGGATCGCTGTTGAGCTGCCGCGTCCCCGAGATCTCGATGTCAAGCGCCAGCCCGGTTTCGTTCAGACGGTCGACCGGATCTGGAAGCTGATCGAGGACGAAGTCCGCGCCTCGATCAAGGGCTAGGCGCGGTCCTCGGCGAACGGCTGGGATCATGTCCTCTGCGACCTTAAGCGAGGGCATGTCTTCGTCCATTGGTGACAACGGACGGGACTTCATGGTCGTGTCCCAATCGCGGTGTGTCCGTGCTGGCAATTCGTTTGTCCAGCCTATAAAGCGCACTTCGGAGTGGTACCCCTTGCCAGAACGTTCCGGACGTTCGAGACTTGCCATTCTCCGCCTCTTGCCGTGCGGATACCACGGTCGTGGAGCGCCTGAGCGATACCGCGCAGGCTCGTGATGCCTGAGCGCTGGATGGCAGAGATGATGGGGATCACTTGCTCGGCGAAGCGCGTTGCCCTCAGGCAAGCTTCGCGGCCCCTGGCGGCAGCCTGAGCCGGATTGGATGGATTGCCAAGCTTGGTTCCGTTTGCCCGGCGTGCGGCGAGTGCGACTTTGGTCCATTCAGATATCAGTGTGCGCTCCTTCTCGGCCAGGGCGGCGTAAAGATGCAGCATGAAGGGATCGGCATAGGGACCCAGTTCGGCAACGATGAAGGGCACGCACTGAGCCATCAGGCCGGAGACGAAGGCGACATCGAGCGTCAGTCGATCGAGCTTGGCCACCACCACCGGGCAGCGTCCCGTTCGAGCCATGGCCAGCGCCTGTCAAGCGCATCAGACCCCTTGCCGGTTTCGACCTCGGTGAATTCCGCGACGAGCTCGATGTCCTCTGCTTCAAGGAAGAGCGCCACCCGCTCGCGCTGCGCCTCGATCCCAAGACCCGAGCGACCCTGACGCTGGGTAGAGACCCGATAGTATGCGACTGCGCGCTGCAACATGCATTTCCCCGAGTGCTCAAACTGCAAATCACCGTTTGCGGTGTGCTCACAAGGACTTAACAGGCAAGTTCATTCGCTTCGGCGGGCGGCCAGAGTCAGCGCGCAGGGAGCATCGTCTACAACGAGCCGCTCGGCTTCGGCCCCGCAGGCATGGTCGGCAATCGATCCCATTGTCGCCGTTCGGGGCGCTTCCATCGCCGCTCGAAACTTGCCATTCATTCGGCTCGCCACGGAAGGAGGAACTGGGGCCGATTGTTGACTGTCGGGTTTCGGTCGCATTCGGCGGATAGCTGCCATTCGGCAGCCGAGGCATACCCCGGCGAAGACGCGGGCAAATGGCATCGTCACCTCGGACGTTCTTCGAGTATCTCGACATCCAGAAAATCTGCACCCGAAGGGCCCTGATCGGTCAAGCGCACAAGAGGATTGGTGCCGTCATCGAAACTTCGTGCACCACCTGATCCAGTCTTTTTGTTAGGCCGCAGTAGCCTCAGCCGGAACGGCCGTTTTGTCGTTCTTGGCGGGCAGCATGATGCCATCGAAAAAGGCCGCGAGTTCGGCATGGTCGTTCAGCGGGAGGATATGTGCCACATACTGGTCCGGACGGACGATAATGATACAGCCCTGCTCACGGTTGATGCCCCGCAAATCGAAAATGTCCCTGCCGTTCTTGATATCGGGACAGAACATCTTCTCATAGTCGACCAGACCAAGCCTTCCTTTGCGGGGCAAGAGGAAAGCAGGCATCTCTTCGAGAGCCAGTTCACGAAAGCCTTGCTGGAACACCGCACGCACGTCGAACACGGAATCGATGTCGGAGCCGGCGGGCGTGTATTGTCGAATAGGGGAACCGGGGTCCTCCGCGAGGAACCGACAGAGATGGCGGACGGCCGAGTCCTCCGCTGCCGGATCCTCGTGCGGGCAGAACGCAAACAGGCGCCAGCGCGTGTCAGCCAGCATCGTATGGCCCAGTTCCATCGGCTTGGCGTCGGCCAAACGTACTACGGGGGCCGAATGAAAGCGTGTGCCGATATCAAACCCCGGCGCCAGTGGCTGCCACTCGGGCCGGCCAGTCAGCACCGAAGGGGCATAGGTGACCGACATACCCGCAGTGTAGCGACCGTGCTTTATGAAGTAGCGCTGGAACTTCGGCGCCTCCTCGCCGGCCGCCGCTTCCGGGCGCTCGCTCATGATGCGCGACCATTCCTTATCGAATTCGATCAGGTCCTTTGCCACCGCCTGGCGTTCGAAGGAGTAGCTGTGCAAGAGTTCGGGCGGGCAGAGCCCTCGCAGCACGGACACCAGTTTCCAGCCAAGATTAAAGGCGTCGCCCATGGAGACGTTCATGCCCTGTCCGGCCTTGGGACTGTGAGTGTGGCAGGCATCGCCCGCGATGAAGACGTGCGGCAGACGGCTTGCAACCTCGTTGGCGGGTACGTCATCGAACTTGTCGGTCAGGCGTTGGCCGATCTCGTAGACCGACCACCAGGCTACCTCTTTCACATCGAGAGAGTAGGGCCGGAAGATGCGCTGTGCAGTGGCGACGAGTTGGTCGACCGTCATGTTGCGGTTTGCCACCCGCTCTCCGGCGTCGAGCTTGTCAAGTTCGATGTAGAGCCGGGTCAGAAACCCTCCCTCGCGCGGGATGATGATGATGTTGCCTTCGTCAGCGGACTGTATGAGCGTCTTGAAGCGGATGTCTGGAAAATCGGTGACCGCCAGAACGTCCATGACGCCCCAGGCCTGATTTGCGGAGTCACCAACGAGTTCACGGCCGATCGAGCCTCGCACGGTGCTCCGCGCGCCATCGCAGCCGACCACATATCGTGCGCGCATCGTCACGACCTCACCTTGGCGGGCGCCATCGAGCCGCTCCAGACGCACAGCTACAGGATGGTCCGTCGCCGCCCGATCGATCTCGAGATCGACAAGTTGCAACGAATAGTCAGGGCTCAAACGCGAGGGCGAGTTTCGCATCACGTCGAGATACATGTCATGAACGCGCGCCTGGTTGAGAATGATGTGGGGCATCTCGGAAAGCCCATCCTCGACGTCCTGAATTCGGCCATTGCGAACGATGTGATCAGGCCGATTGCTGTCCGGCTTCCAGAATGTTGTCTCGTTGACCCCATATCCCTGCTTGATCACCTTCTCGGCGAATCCGAAGGCATTGAACATTTCCACTGAACGACAGGAAATGCCGTCGGCCTGACCCTTCTCAAGAGGGCCAGGTCTGCGTTCAATGATGCGTGTGGAGATTTCGGGAAAGGCAGCGAGTTGGGCGGCAAGTGTCAATCCCGCCGGGCCGCAGCCAACGATCAGAACGTCGACTTTTTCAGGCATTTCGTTGGTGTTTGATTCCGGCTGCGCAGCGTCATACCGTTCCGGGTCGCCGGGACGAAAACCGTTCAGGTGGTACTGCATGGCCTTTTCTCCGGTGCAATTTAATAAGTACACTTACTATATGCAGTGGATGATTTCATGCGTCAACTATATTGTATGTGGGATTACCATTTTTCGCTATTTGTGCGCGCAAGGGCCGCATGTTGGTGAATGGCAAAGAGGGATGGGATGTACGTAAGCTCAAGAATGCCGGGACATTTGATCCGGCGATTGCATCAGCTATCTACGCACGTTTTCTTCGAACGAATGCAGGATGCCGGATACGATCTGACCCCTGTCCAGTTCGCCGCGCTGGACGCGCTTCGCCATCGTCCCGGAACCGATCAGGCGGGGCTCGCTCAAGCCATCGGCAAGGATCGCGCGACAGTCGGTGCCGTGGCGGACCGACTCCAGCAGAAAGGGCTGGTGACCCGCAATATCAGTGCCCGCGACAAACGGGCGCGCGAATTGACCCTTACACCGGAAGGTGAAGCGCTGATCTCAAAACTGCTGCCAGTTGTGGAGCGGCTTCAACAGGAGATCCTTCCGGGCCTCGACGAGGATGAATATCAGCAGTTCATCGCTCTGGCCGCCAAGGCTGCCAAGGCGGCCGGCACTTTCGGCGAAGGAGAGTGAGGCCTATTGGAACATGGCCTGAGGTATCAGCAACGCGATCTGCGGGAACAGGACAATGGCTAAGAGGCAGGCGGCCATCGCAAACCAGAAGGGCAGCACGCCACGGAAGATCGTTGACATGGGTACGTCCTTGGCAACGCTTTTGACCACGAAGACATTGATCCCGACTGGCGGCGTGATCATGCCCATCTCGATGACGATCACCGCAATCACACCGAACCAGATCGGGTCGAAGCCCAGCGACATGACGATCGGAAAGAAGATGGGGGTGGTGACCACGAGCATCGCCAGCCCGTCCATGAACATGCCAAGCACGACATATGTCAGCAGGATAAGGAACAAGACCCCATAGGGGCCGAGACCGACCGAAGTCATCGCCTCGCCGAGGGTAGCCGGCACATGGGTCAGTGCAAGGAACGGGTTAAGGACACTGGCGCCGATAATGATGAGATAGAGCATCGCCGTCGTGCGAACCGTATCCGATACGGCCCTCGTGGCCGACCGGCGATCGAGCTTTCCTGAGGCGAGTGCCATGAGGATTACCAACCCGGCACCGACACCGGCGGCTTCGACCGGCGTGAAGACGCCGAGATAGATGCCGCCGATGGACACGACGATGACGAGGAGCAGGGGGAAGGCCAGTGCAAGGGCCTTGAAGCGTTCTCTAAGCGGAACGGCGGCTCCCCGTGGTCCGGCGGAAGGATCATGCCAGGCGATCAGTGTCACGGTAGCCATGAACAGCGCCGTCAGGAGCAGCCCAGGCAGAATGCCTGCCATGAAAAGCTGCCCGATGCTCTGCTCGGTGAGAATGGCGTAGATCACGAAACCGGTAGAGGGTGGGATGAGAAAGCCCAACGTGCCGCCGGCAGCGATCGAACCCGTGGCAAGAGCGTTCGAATAGCCGAAGCGCTTCATCTGCGGCAGTGCCACGCGCCCGATGGTCACGGCAGTGGCAACCGACGAACCGCTGACAGCAGCAAAGGCGGCGCAACCCATGATCGACGCTGAGGCCAGTCCGCCACGCAACCGACCAACCCACGCGAAGGCAGCTTCATAGAGTCGGCTGCTGAAGCCCGCCGCCGAAGCGATGTTGCCCATCAGGATAAAGAGCGGGATCACGGTGAGCGAATAGCTGGAGGTCGCCGAGAAGGTTTCGGTCAGGAGCACGGCGTTGGCGGACCGGCTGCCATTTAGGATCATGACACCGAAGAATCCGACCACCAACATGGCCATGCCAACCGGCGTTCGCAGGATCATCAGAACGAACATTGCGCCCAGTCCGGCGAGCCCGATTGTGAACTCACTCACTTTGGACGGCTCCAGCCCCAACGATATCGACGAGCTGCAATGCCAAAACGAGGGCGTAGAGCACTACCCCCAGCGCCAGCAAACCGTAGAAGGGCCAAAGCGGCATGCTGAGCATGTTGGTGGCATCCCCGAATTCCAAGGCGTCCATCATCTTGGCCCAGGAGCGGAGCGTCAGAAGCGCAAGTAGGTAGACCGATACACCGCGCGAGAGAAGGTCGGCGGCGAAGCGCCCAATCCTTCCAAGATAGCCGTCGAACACATCAACACGGACATGTTCCTCGTTCTGCGCAACGGCCGGCATTGCAAGCATCACGAGCGCCACGGATACAAGCTGGACGATCTCATTGCCGCCGAGGATGGGCGCGCCAAAGACATAGCGCATGACCACACCGGCAAAGGTCGCGATCAGCAAGACCGCCAGTGCCAGAGACGAAAGCGAGGTCAGCACGCGGACGGCCCACAGGACAATGGTCGAATGGGCCAGCCCGCGTGCTTCCTGCATGTCGGTCTCCCTACTCTCCCCGCAGGGCTTCGACATAGGCTCTCGCCTGGATGCCGCTAGCTTCCGCCTGATCGATGACCTGTTCAACGATCGGCGCGGATGCCGCGTTGAACTTTTCCGCTTCCGCCGGGTCTAGCGCTATCACTTCCTTGCCCTCGGTCGCGGCGAAGTCGGCAAGGGTCGTGTCAGCGAGAGCGAGCCAGGCGGCATTTGCGCGGACGGAGGCTTCGCGGCCCGCGGTCAGAACGACCTCCTGCTGATCCTCTGTCAGATCGTTGAAGCTGTCGCGGTTCATGACAAGGAAGAAATCCGAAATGGCTGTTTCCATGCCCATGGTGATGTAGTTCGTCACTTCGCCGAGCCGGAATGCGGTCAACGTGGTCGCGTCAATCATGGCTCCGTCGACTACCCCGGTCTGCATCGCATTGTAGATTTCCGGTGCCGGCATGGAAACGGGGGTCGCTCCCCAAGCCTCCACTACCAGGCCGGAGTTGCGCGACGGCACCCGGATCTTCAGGCCGCGAAGATCCTCGATGCTGCGCACGGGCTTGTCCGCCATGAAGAGAATGCCGGGCGCATTGTTCCAGATGCCGAGCAGTACCACGCGTCGGTACTCGTCGGACAGCATGTCGATGTTTGCCAGCATCCGTTCGGTGCCGGTTTCAGGGGTGATGACACCGGGCAGTTCGGCTAGCAGGGTCTTTGGAAAGGCCGATGCAGTGTAGCCTGGCAGCCCGAAGACAATGTCTGCAACGCCATCGACGGCGCGGTTGTATTGCTCCGCCGGCCCCTGTCCCAACTCACCGCCCATGAAAACACTGACGGAGACATCTCCGTTCGTCCCCGCGGAGACTGCGTCCGCGAAGGGTTTGTAAACATCATCAACAATGAAGTGGGTCGGCGGTTGGAAGTCCGCCAACCTGAGGTCGCGCGCTGCGGCAACCGCCGCTGTCATGACGATCGCGGCTGCCAGAGCCGTGGTGAGGGTCTTTTTCATGATCCGGTGGTCCTCCCATTTCGGATGTATCGACGTAGGCAACGCTCGCTGCTGCCGCAACTTCCGTCGCGTGGCTTACCTATTTGCGGTCAAGGCCAAACGCAGATGCGGCTGAGGTGGCTGTGCATTTGGTAAGTACGCTTACTATCTATAGGCCTGTGGCCGGTGCCCCGTCAATCGAAAAGTAAGTGTAGATATTGGTTTCAAAGACCTATCGAGAGCTCAGTGGCACTTGCCCGCGCATACAACGTCTGCTTTTGGCGAGAGGTAAAGCCAGAGCCTATGACTAACCAGGGGGCGCCAAGCGGTCGAAGTTCGGCGGCCACCTGAATGGCCGCTTTTGAATGGCCGCTTTCCCATCACCGCCGCCCAAAACCGGACTGTCAGCAAACCACCCCAAAGCCGAACTGCCACCCTGGCGATGCACCCGATCCAGCGAGTGGCCATCGCCCGCGTCCGAAGGCTAACGGCGAACTGAGACTTACCGTGGCGGCCCGGCTTCATAGGTCACAATGAACTTGACGGGCTCGTCCTTGCGGCTGCCGACATGCTCTTGGGCGTGGGTTTCCTTCCAGCGCGCACGGGTCTTGAGCCAGAAGATTGCGGCGATGACGGATTCCCGACCTTCACCTGTGGCCTTTCGGAACAGGCTTTCAGCGACACGGGCATTGGCCTTGATGGCGCCGCCCTGGAGTTCGGCCTGGTATTCGCTGGTGAGTTCATCGATCTCCACGCCGAGTGCAATGGCGATGTCGGCTGGCGGGATGCCAAAGCCTGACAAAGCCTCCACCTTGGCGGCCAGCGGCCGCTCATGCGGCAGGGGTTCCGGCATGGGCTTCATTCGCTGTCTCCAGCGTCTGGCTACGGTGATGGCTGGGATCCATGGCCGAGGAGGGCGGCTTGCCGCTGTCGCCTGATCTCGGCTGGATCGGCTGCCGTCAGGATGATCCGGTCGATGCGGTCGACCTGCTCGATGGGACGTCCATCTGGTCCGCTATGCTCGGTCGCACTAACCTCCTTCCAGCGGGCTCGTGCCTTCAGCCAGAAGATGGCCGCGGTAACCGCTTCACGGCCTTCGCCGGTCGCCTTGCGAAACAGGTTCTCGGCCACCTTGATGTTGGCCTTGGTGTGGCCGTGGTCGAATTCCTGCCGGTAGTGCTTTCTGAGTGTCTTCGGATCGATGCCGATCATGGCGCCGATCTCTGTCTCGGGAACACCATAGCCGGCCATGGCCTCGACCTGGCGGCGCTGCATGGCATCGGGCTGGTGGCGGGGACGGGCCATGGTCAGGCTCCCTCGTGCGCGCCTGAGTGGCTATGAGAAGAACTCGTCATCCTCATCGACCTCCCAGGGATTGCGCGTCTGTGGCTGCGCCGAAACCCGGCTCCGTGATACCGGCGACAGGCCGAGTTCGGTCATGAACTTGTGCATGAGCTCGAGGTTCTTCTTGGCGGTGGCAAGCCAGGGCGAGGGCTGCACATAGCCGACCGGCGTTCTCAGCAGGGCAGGGGTCTCCCTGAGCTTCCGCTCTGCCTCGACCCAGCGTCCATAAGCCTGGCAGTAGGCCGCAAAGGCTGGCCGATCCAGTTCGCTGGTGACGCCCAGCTGGTGCAGGGTCTGTCCCAGGCGCTTCCACTCCGCCTTGGCGCTGGGCGAGAGATGAGCCGGGCAGGCGGGTACCGTCACCTTGGGCTTCGGCTCATGCTGATTGAAGGGCCGCTTGCCCTGGTTGCCGGTGACGAGGTGAAGTGCTGTGGGAACAGGCTTGCGGCCGCGCATCATGAACCGTCCCGGCCAAAGGCCTGCAGCAGCCGTTCGCGCCGCGCCTGTTCTTCCTCGCGGCGAAGATGGTCCATGTGGTCGAAGAGACTGCGCAGGATGAACGAGCGCACCAGCGACAGCACCGTGAAGAGGGCTGCGATCCCGGCATGGGCGGCAAAGCTGGCCGGTGAATAGCCTCACTCGCATAACCCTCCAAAACAACAAGAAAATTCGGCCTCAGCCTTTTCCGGAGAAGGGTTTCGCGAGGGCAAATGGCGGAGGGAAGGGGACTGGGAACGAACCTTCTCTGCCTCCAGCTTGACGCTGATCGCTGCAGCTCCTCACGCAATATGTCTGAACGCAGCGCAAATATATCAACAGAACCGCCCACATCGTCGTCGTCGGCGGCGGCCCCTGGCCGACAAGGAAGTTGGTCGGCTTCCTCCTTATCTCGAGTCCTCTACGGCCCTCGCGGACAAGTGCCGCCCGGCCATTTCGCGCGCCTGGATGGCGATCTCGACGAATTCTTCGATGTCGTTTTTCGTGTGGTCGGCCATCACCTGCAATCGCCAGCGGCAGGCGTTTTTTGGCACTGCAGGCGTCTCGATGAGATTGACGAAGGCACCGGCATCCGTTGCATAGCGTGTGGCGAGCCTGGCTTTCGCGACTTGGCCGAACATGACAGGTACGATTGCACTCGGCTCCCCTCGCGTTTCGAAGCCAGCGTTCTCCAGCAGTCGCCGTAGCAGCAATGTGTTTTCAGCCAGCGACGCCCGCCGGCGTTGCCCTTCTTCCGAGTCCACGATCGACAGCGCTCGACGGATGACGGCAACCTGCAGCGGCGTCATGGCATTTGTGAAGGTTGAAGGGCCGCAGCCCCCGCGAAGCCGTGCTTTCATCCCGGGCTCGTTGCAGGCAACGAAGCCTCCGTTGGACGCGAACGTCTTGGAGAAACTGCCCATCAGGATGTCGACCTCGCCGATCATGTTCTGCAGTTCGAGATATCCACGGCCGGTTTCGCCCACGGCGCCCAGGTCGTGGGCACAGTCGACAAGAAGAGTCGCGCCGTACTGGTGACAGAGCGACTGCAGGGCAGCGATGTCCGCCACGTCAGAATCCATCGAAAACAGTGTTTCAGTAACAACGAGGATGCCGCTGTCCGGGTCTCCGGCCCGGATCTGTTGTAGCTTTTTCTCGACGGCCTCCACCGACAGATGCGCGCTAATATGTGTGTTCTTGGTGGCGTTTCTACTCCCTTCCTGGAGACAGGCGTGAGCTAAGCGATCGATGATGATGTGATCCGTCGGTCGGATGAGGCTCGTAATAACCCCGTATCCGGCGGCCCAGCCGATGGGGAACAGAGTGACATCGCGGTAGCCGAGGAACGCGGCGAGTTCCGTCTCGAGTTTGAGGGTGATGTCGAGCAGACCTGCCAAGCCGGCTGAACCAGCCGAATGCACACCATAAGCATGAGCGGCTTCGCCCGCTGCGCGGATGAGCGCGGGATGGGTGCTTAGGGACAGGTAGTCCTGGGATCCGAAATTGATTCCCTCTTGGGCCACACCTCCGCGGTTGGCTCTGCTAACGCGCGGTCCGCCTCGACCCGTGGTAAAGCACTGATAAGGATCAACGCCGGCGTTCAATCGACTGTCGAGCCAGCGGCCTTCCGCTGCACATCGTTCCAGAAAGTTGGGTGACTTGGATCTGGAGTATTCCCTTCCCAGGGCACCCCCGAGGATGAAATCGTCGATCAATTTGGGATCATGGATGTTCATGCACAAGCGTCCCCTCAGAATCTGCCCCAGTATTGGACGGGCTCACGATTCAGGTCATCACCCTGGAGGGTGACGAGGAGGGAGGGTTGGCGAATTCAGTAGATGGGAGGGCTGATCGCCGCCGCCTTGCGCACCAGTTCGCCCCGGGTCTTCACAGCCGCCTTGGCGAATATCGACTTTATCTGCGTCTTGATCGTATTGCGGCTGACATTTCGGGTTTGCGCGATGGCATCGGCCGAAAGCCCTTGAAGTACCAGCTCGGCGACATCGGATTCGCCGGGGGTGAAGCCGCACAGCAAGGTCAACATCTGGACATCGATCTCGGGCGCGTCATGCGGGTCGATCAGATATATGATGGCGCCCCTGGCTCCTCTCGACATCAGCCCTTCGTCTTCGCGAACCGACGAGACCTCAAGCAGTAGCGGCTCTCGATGGCCGTTTGCAGGGAGATGCAGAGTAGCCGAACTGGCTGCCGGCAGCCCTTCATCAGGTGCCGCCTGTCGGATGTGATACTCTATCCATTCAGCTATGTCGCGGTTGGGAGAGCGAAGCCGGTTGTGCTGATCCAACAAGAGCGACGGAGAATTTTCGATGGCTCGTTGAGCGCTACTGTTCGAGACGACAATCTCGCCGCTACTCGTGGCGATGCTGATGCCCAGTCTGACCTTGTCGAGTGCCGCGACCACCATGCGGTAGCGTTCGTAAAGCTGGTAGAAAAAACGATTCATTTCGATCGATTTGCCCAGATGCGGCGACAGGAATCCAGCTGCGGCGAAGCTCTCATCTGATGGCACGGCCAAATCCTCTGGAAGGTGCAGGATGAGTCCTGCCTTCCAGCCATGCGAGGGTGACAGATTTACGCCGATCCGTAAGAACGCGTTGATGTGCTCGCGCAGGAACACCATGTCGCCGCGGTTCCACAGATCTTCGCCTGGCCAGATATCGAGGTCCGAAATGGGCATGTTCGGTTCGGCCTTCATCAGAAATTCGCGGCCGTACTGATCGTAGTGTCCGAACCTCTCCATGAACTCGGGTAAAGCCTGAAGCTTATCGGTGTAGTAGGAGCTGGCGAAATCCAGCCGATAGACGAACTCCGCCTCGCTGAGCCCGAAGACCATGGCTCCCTTGGCGCCAGCCGCGGCGCTCACGGCATCGAGCGTGGAAACCCACTTTTCGTCTGAAAAGGATACGTCGTAGATCGCCGGCAGTGAGTCGTATGCCAAGTTCATGAGCAGGTCCCTCCCACCCAAATTGCAACATATTTGACCACTTGATATCAACCCCAGGGCGGGAACACAGCAGTAGGGTATTGAGCGCAGACAGGTGGTCGAAGGCGAAAGGCAGCTGGGCGGTGTGGGGATGCCGGCTGCTCAGTGGTGCAGATATCCCACGAGGCGCAAGTACTGAGCCTTCGAGATCCCTTCGTCCCTGAATGAATGTGTTTGGGGAAAGACCGCACCGCAGCGACAGCCGATGCTTCACTTGATATCCTGAGGGTAACGATCGGGCCCCAGCCTCATCTCGGCGTATGGCACCAAGACCACCGGGACAGCAACAATTGTGGCTCCAGCTCGGTCCGGGGGCAGCGCACGGGCTGGCTTGCTGGGACGCCGAAGCGCGGAGAGACATTCCGCGGTTCGATGCACTGATCGTGAAAGTCTAGCGCATCGATGGGGGCTAGCTGTGGCCGACGAGATCGTTGCGTTTGAAGAACGCCTCGCCGCCCTTGCTTTGGCATTCCCGTTTATACTCGGATATCTCGGCAAACCTGTTCAATGCTCATAAAGCACTTTCAGTCCGCCGAGAGGTGAAATCAGTGGGCTATCGCCAACTCTCAATCAATTGACCGATTTCTGGTTCGGGCCCGGTCCGCTGTGGTGGTCGGTCATTCAAGCGAAACGTTCCGTGAGCGCGACATCAGAACCGGCTCAAGCTCTTGTGGAGCAGCTTGAGCATCAAATATAGGCGCTAACATGTCGTACTCATAGTCGTTGATATGCCAGGCGCCGGCGATCCAGGACAGTAATCGAACGTAGATCAATCCCCGGCTCGGCAATCCAACCACCATACTGTCCGTCTCTGTGCCCCCATCATTGAAAATATTCTCGGAGCCGGGACCTGCTGTTCCGATTTGCAACCAGTATGTCGTTACTCCTGTGCCGGCGGTCCACTCGAAATTGGTGGAGGTATCTCTGATCGGGGAACCAGGTGCGGGCCACGTCATCTCCGCCTTTGCGCCCACATTCATCGTGTAGGTATAGTCGTTGATCTGCCAGCCGCTGCCGATCCAGGACAGCAGTCGAACATGGATCGTGCCGGAAGAGGGTAGACCGGTCACCGTTCGACTTGTCCCGTACACACGACCGTTGAAAACATCCTCGCTTCCAGGGCCAGTTGTACCAATCTGTAGCCATTTGGCGTAGATGCCGCTTCCCGATGTCCACTGGAACGTCGCCGAGGTACTGCCGATCGTCGACCCCGGCGTCGGCGACGTCATCACCGCCTTTGCGCCCACATTCATCGTGTAGGTATAGTCGTTGGTCTGCCAGCCGCTGCCGATCCAGGACAGCAATCGAACATGGATCGTGCCGGAAGAGGGTAGACTGGTCACCGTTCGACTTGTCCCGTACACACGACCGTTGAAAACATCCTCGCTTCCAGGGCCAGTTGTACCAATCTGTAGCCATTTGGCGTAGATGCCGCTTCCTGAAGTCCACTGGAACGTCGCCGAGGTACTGCCGATCGTCGACCCCGGCGTCGGCGACGTCATCACCGCCTTTGCGCCCACATTCATCGTGTAGGTATAATCGGTATGCTGCCAGCCGTTGCCCATCCACGACATCAATCGGACATTAATTGTCCCCGAGGAGGGCAGACCGGTTACGGTACGCGAGGTCGGCGCCCCGCCGCCGCTAAAGATGTTGGCCGAGCCCGCACCATTGCTGCCGACATAGAGCCAGTAGCTCGATACCCCGGAGCCCTCCGTCCAGACGAAGTTCGCCGAGGTGCTGGTGATCGTGGAGCCCGGCGATGGCGACGTCATCACCGCTTTCGTACCGCCGCCGGGCAGCGCGTTCAGCGCACCGTTCACATTGATGCGGGGCTTATTCAGAGTAGTCCCACCGGAGGTTGTGCGCCCCACGGGAGATCCGGTGTTCTTGAGAGCTGTCAGGATCTGATCGACGGTGGCGGTTGGCCGTGCCGAGCGCAGGGCCGCGAACGCACCGGCCACATGAGGCGCCGCCATCGAGGTGCCACTCAACGAGGCAAAGTAGCTGTTACTGTTGCCTGAGGTGGAGGAGGAAATGATAGCGGAACCCGGCGCGACCAAGTCGGTCAGCACTCCCCAGTTCGAAAAGCCTGACCCGGTGTCGGCCTTGGTCGAGGAAGAGACGGCGATTGCCGACGAGATGCAGGCTGGATACGAGACGCCGTATTTGTTCTCATTGCCCGCCGAGATAATCGGAGCGATACCGGCTGCCCGCATCAGATTCATCGTTGCTGCAAGGGGGCGTGCATTGCATATCGCAGCGTTGTTCGTGGCGGAATTGGGCTCGCTAAGGCTAAGGTTCACGGCGTCAATGTCGAAGGTGTGCCTCAAGGCGTAGACTCGCTCAAGACCCTTCTGGATGTCTGACCCCAGAGTCGACAGACATCCATTCGGATGGCGGATGGGATCGTGGTCGGAACCGCATTGCGCGACAGGGCGACGGTGGAAGACATTTATGGAAATGATCCGGGCGTCGCGCGCGACGCCATTTGCGGGTTCGTTCCCCTGAAGGTTCGAATTGAACCCTGCGGCCGTACCCGCCACGTGCGTGCCGTGCCCACATCCGGCCGTGGTAGACTGATCGCAGTCATTTGCGGAATCGATGTGGGTCGATTGGCTGGCATTTCCCGGGCAAAGGCTGAATCGATCGTTGGCGGGATCATGCAGACTGTAGCAGGCCGCCGCGACAATACGTGAGTTGAGAAATTTGTGCGTACGCCGCTTCGAGACGGAGGTCACCAGGCGAGGGTAGGGTGGCAGCATTCCCCCGGAACTACGTTCGCAATTTTGCTCCCAGGCTCGCCTATGTGGTCAATAATGAATGACACACGGCAGGGTCCGCAATGCGGCAGGACTTCCGCTGCCCCGTCCGCATCCTTCTCCGTCCGCTTGTGTGCTCACTCCAACGAGATGGACCGGAGGAAGGAGGAGACCTCTTCCTCGCCGAGCGCATCCCCGCCAGCGCCAGCCGTGAAGGTGTAGTCCCGGAAGCGCCAGGCCGTACCCATCCAGCTCATCAGCCGCACATTGACAGTGCCGCTGGCCGGAAGGCCGCCGACATAACGCCATGTGTTGGTAATGCCGGACGAGAAGATGTTGCCCGATCCCGCACCGCCGGTGCCGACATAGAGCCAGTAATTGCCGATGCTGGCATGGCCGTTCCACTGGAACATGACCCCCGGTCCCGGCAGGGTCGAACCCGGGGTGGGTGACGACATCATGGCCGGAACGGACATGGTGTAGGTGTAGTCATTGTACTGCCAGCCGCCGCCGGCATAGGTCATCAGGCGGACGTTGAGCGTGCCTACTTGCGGCAGGCCGGTGACGCTGCGTGTCGTGCCCGTCACGCCGGTCGACAGGATGTTGGCGGAGCCCGCACCATTGGTGCCGAGCATCAGCCAGTAGCCGCCGGAGCCTTGTGCGGCCGTCCAGGTGAAGCTCGTCCATGGGTTGGTCAGCGTCGAGCCGGGCGCCGGCCAGGTCATGACGGCCTTGGTCGGGGCGTTCATCGTGTAATTGTAGTCGGTGTACTGCCAACCGCCGCCGATATAGGACATGAGCCGGACATTGAGCGTGCCGGAGGCCGGCAGACCGGTCAGGGTGCGCGTCCTCTGCGCCCCGCCGCCGCTAAATATGTTGGCAGAGCCCGCACCATTGCTGCCTACATAAAGCCAGTAGCCGGCAACGCCAGTCCCTGCTGTCCAATCGAATGTCGCCGTCGTGTTGATCAGTGTCGAATCCGGTGTCGGCGAGGTCATCACTGCTTTTGCTGCGGCATCCATCGTGTAAGTGTAGTCGTTGGACTGCCAACCGCTGCCGATGTAAGACATCAGCCGCACGTTGAGAGTGCCAGAGGCTGGTAGGTCCGTTACCGTGAACGAGGTTTGCGCCCCCCCATTGCCGAATATGTTGGCCGAGCCCGCACCGTTGGTGCCAACCCTCAGCCAGTAGCCCGCCACCCCAGTCCCCGCGGTCCAGTTGAACGTGGCTTCGGTACTCGTCAATGTGGAGCCTGGTGCCGGCGAGGTGATCTCCGCCTTCAACGCGGGAACGGCGACCGTATATGTGTATCGGTTATGCCTCCAATTGTCGCCGGGCAATTGGGTGTAGAGCATCACATGAAGGGTTGAGCCGTCGGTGGGGAGGTCTGCAACGGTCTGCGATAGTGTCTCTGAGTCCAACAGTCCGCTCTTATGAATGTCGAAAGCGCCCAGGCTGGTACCGACAAAAAGTTCGTAGCCCGTTGCGTTATAGGCGGCATCCCACTCGAAAGTTTCCGAAGAGCCCTGCAGCGTCGAGCCCGGCGAAGGCACTGCTATTTCAGCTGGCTGCAGGTCAGAACCACCGAGCTCGGTCAGCGCATCGTTCACGTTGATGCGCGGCTTATTCAGCGTAGTCCCGCCAGGTATGACGTCACCGATCGCCGTTCCCGTGTCCTTGAGCGCGGCAAGTATCTGATCAACAGTATCGTTCGGCCTGACCGAGCGCAGAGCCGCAAAGGCCCCTGCAACGTGAGGAGCTGACATCGAGGTGCCGTTCAAAGGCGCGAAGCTCGTATCAGGGTCGAAGATGGGTTGGGGAGGGATAGGAAAGGGATGGGAAGAAACAATGGCCGACCCGGGTGCAACCAGGTCGGTGGGTTCTCCCCAATTCGAGAAACTCGATCTCTCGTCTGCTTTCGTGGAAGAGGAAACAGCGATAGCGGCCGGGATGCATGCAGGGTAGCCGACGCCGTAGAGACTGCTGTTGCCTGCCGAGACGACCGGCGCGATACCAGCTGCTCGAACCATTTCCATGGCTATCGCTAAAGGGTCGGGCTCTTCGCAGGGATAGTTCGTGGCAACCCCAGAACTCCCAAGACTCAGGTTTACGGCATCGATATCAAGGGTGTGCCTGAGCGCGTACACTCGCTCGAGACCCTTCTGGATGTCAGAATTGTATGCGGATATGCATCCGTTCGGGTGGATAGTGCTGTCGTGCTCGGCACCGCATTCCGCGGCCGGCACCCGATGGAAGACATTGATGGAAACGATGCGGGCATCCCGTGCCACGCCCTGCACGGGCTCCTCACCCAGCAGGTTGGGATTGAAACCTGCCGCAATTCCCGCCACGTGCGTGCCGTGTCCACAGCCTCGTATGGTGAGATGATCGCAATCATTGGCCGAATCGATGTCGGTAGACTCACTGACATTGTCAGGGCAAAGGCTGTGGACGTTGTTGTCTGGATCGTGAAGACTGTAGCAGGCAGCTGCGGTGATGCGGCTGTTAAGAAATTTGTGCGTTCGCCGTCCCCCCGAGTCGAGGACGGCCACATGTCGGCTTGAACCCGCTGCGCCGGCAGCATAGGCCTCTGGCATCTGGATGATCGGTAGCGACTCGTTGAGCATTGGTTCCGATCTACGATCCTCGAATATCTTCAACACTCCCGGGTCATTGGCCAATTGTTCAAGCAGTGCTTGATCGACCGTCATCGCCACATGCGGCGTGAACGACATACGGGTCATCGCGAGGTTAAGCGTCTCGGCTGCCGCCTCCGCACCGCCCTCCACAGCGAAGACCCGCTGCAGGACGGCGTCTTGTGCCTGGCGCACGGTTTCGGAACGGGCAGCGTCGGCGGTCGGCCCGTCAGCAAGAGCCGAGGCTTCGGGCATCGCAGGGGCTGCGAATTCAACGATAATGCGAACCCGGCCCGTCTCGGACTGGGAAAGTTCTTCAGCAATGCGGGTCGGTTCAGCCAGCTTGTCTATAGTGCCATTGGAAAGATCGTCACCAGCCCAAGCGAGCGGCGAAACCGACAAACTGAGCGCCAAAACGGCAATTAGCAGACGTATCTGCGCGAGAAATCCGATAACGAGCATGACATTCCCCTAAATCCCTCACCAAGCCAAAGAAGCCTAGCCGGTTTGAATATGAGGGAACGATTCTTCCTAGTCGTCATCCCCCAAAATGCCGAAGTATTGGACGTGGAGCGGAGACAGTCATCACCCTGGGGGGTGACAAGCGGGCTGTAGGCGGAATTCAATAGATGACGGCTTTTCGGCGCACCCTCGCGCGCTGATACACGCGCGCTCTTCAAGGGCATAAGCCGATACGTCAGCGCGGCGCTTCCGGCCCTCGGGTGCGGGGGGAGTCTTCTTGGGATTCTATGTCAAATTTCGTGTCGATTAGCAGGCGCGATAGTTCGGTGAAGGCGATGACAATAGCCTCTCGGTCGGTCGCTGCTTCCTCGATCTCTTTGCGGGCGTCTTCCAGACGGCCGATCCAGTGTGCTTCATCAATTGATGCTTCCCCACATGCTTCGGTAAACATACAAGAGTTCGGGCCAGGGCGCGACAATCGCGAAGCGGATCATATGCCAAGCGGAGGCTCTAGCAGATCATGATGCCTTTCGGCGGGATCAAGGCCCCGGACTACGGCCGCTTCGACGGATGCGCCGTTGTTGCTGAGTTGACCGAGTTGCGCTGGATAACGATCCAGGATGGGGACCCTAGGTCGGGTGCGGCATCGGGCTCGCGTATTCCGGACTGAACGATCGACTGGCTGACTTCTTCGAGACGGAGGTCACCAGGCGAGGGCAGGGCGGCAGCATTCCCCCGGCACTACGTTCGCAGTCTTCCGCCTGGGTTCGCGTATGCGTCTCGCTGCTCTTTCGACAATTGGGTCGAACCCGCTCTTCCCTGATCGGGGCCGTGTCGATGTCGTCCAGCAACCGTTCGACCAGATCCTCAGGATATCCAAATGCACCCACTGCTGAATTGTGAACTTTGGAACAGTAGCTGCACTGGTTAAGGCGCGATACGAACGTGCCGATCACTTCCCGCTCCCCGGCCGTTAGCGACGACTTGGCGTCGCGCAGGATCGCCTGACTGATTGGCCCGAAATGCCCAAAGGTGTCCGGCCAAGTTTCAAAGGCGTCAAACACCTTGCCAGAGGTTGGCATCTTTGTGAGAAAGGGCATCCGCGGATTCTCCAGAAATCGGTCATGTCGCTCAATGGCCGACTAGCGGGTTATGCGTGCCACACGGCAGGGTCCGCAATGCGGCAGGACATCCGCCGTCTACTGCGGCAATTCCGTCGGCATCTCACTCGAGCGAGATTTGCCGGAGGAAGGAGGAGAACTCTTCGCCGCCCATCGCATCGAGAGCAGGATCGCCGCCGCTGCCCGTGTAGGTATAGTCCCGGAAGCGCCAGGCACCGCCCACCCAGCTCATCAACCGCACATCGACCGTCCCGCTGGCGGGCAGGCCGCCCACCCAGCGCCACGTGTTGGTGACGCTGGAGGAGAAGATGTTGGCCGAACCCGGGCCGCCCGTGCCGACATAGAGCCAGTAATTGCCGATGCTGGAATGACCGGTCCACTGGAACATGACACCCGGTCCGGAGAGCGTTGAACCCGGCGCCGGCGTCGACATCATGGCCGGAACGGACATGGTGTAGGTGTAGTCGTTGTACTGCCAGCCGCCGCCGGCATAGGTCATCAGGCGGACGTTGAGCGTGCCGACCTGGGGCAGTCCAACCACGCTGCGCGTCGTTCCGGACACGCCGGTTGACAGGATGTTGGCGGAGCCCGCACCGTTGGTGCCGAGCATCAGCCAGTAGCCGGAAGAACCGGGCGCCGAGGTCCAGGTGAAGCTAGCCCAGGGGTTGGTCAGTGTCGAACCCGCTGTTGGCCAGGTCATCACCGCCTTTACCGTCGCATTCATGGTGTAGGTGTAATCGTTGAACTGCCAGCCGCCACCGATATAGGACATCAGCCGGACATTGAGCGAGCCGGAGGCGGGCAGGCCGGTCACCGTGCGGGTCCTATGTGCCCCGCCGCCGCTAAAGATGTTGGCGGAGCCTGCACCGTTGTTGCCGACATAAAGCCAATACCCTGCAGCGCCGCTTCCCGCCATCCAGTCGAAAGTTGCCGACGAACTCGTCAATGTGGAACCCGGTGTCGGCGAGGTCATGACGGCTTTCACTGCGGCGCTTCCAGCGTTGAAGGTATAGTCGGTTGACCTCCAAGAGTTCCAGGATGCAAACTTTGTGAACAGTCGGACATAAACGGTCGAGCCGTCTGTCGGCAAGCCCGCGACCTCGCGAGACAGCGTATCCAGATCGAGTTCTCCGCTGTCGTGGTGCTCACTGCCACCAGCGAAGGAGCCGACAATTATTCTATAGGCCTCCGCGTCCACGCCGGTGTCCCATTGGAAGGTCGCTGTGGACCCGGGCAGCGTCGATCCGGGTGTCGGAGACGTGATGGCCGCCTGGACTGGCGAGTTGTCCGCCTGGAATTCATAGTCGTTGTGTTGCCAGTCCCCGTCGAAGTTGGTGGAAAGCCTCACGTGGACCGTCGAGCTGCCAAGCGGGAGGCCTTTGACCTCATGCTCAAGCGTCTCCGGTTGAAGCGGGCTGCTGTCGTGATACTGAGACCCGCCAACCGAGCTGCCGACCAGCAGCCGGAATGCGTCTGCGTGCGCGCCTGCCTCCCATTGGAACGTCACCGTCGTCCCCGAAAGCATGGAACCCGGCGCGGGAAAGTAAATCGCACCCTTGCCGACAACTTGCCCTCCCAGCCAAGTTAATGCGCTGTTAACATTTATGCGGAGATTTTCTCCGGCGCTAAATGTTGAAATCGTTTGGCCCGTTATCTTGAGGGCCTCCTCGATCTCACTCACGTTCGCGTCAGGCACCGCTGAGCGCAGGGCAGCGAATGCGCCTGTCACATGTGCCGCCGCAAGGGAGGTGCCGTCATTCAGGTCGAAGGAAGCATCGGAGCTGCCGTCGGTCACGGAAGTCAAAATATCAGAGCCCGGCGCAACGAGGTCGACCAGACTATTCCAGTTGGAAGGACCCCAACGGAGATCTGACTTCGTCGACGCAGCTACGGTGACAGCCGAGGAGATGCACGCGGGAGCATCGATCCCCGCGTTCGAGTGTCGGTTGCCTGCGGCAATCACCGTGGCAATTCCTGCAATGCGCAGCTGATCGATAATGGGCTTGCGTGGATCCGTATCGCAGTAGGAGCTAGCATACTCGATGGTGCCGAAGCTCATATTGACTGCAGCGATGTTGTGATCGTTGCGAAGGCTATAGACGTGTTCCAGCCCCTTGATCTGGTTGCTGTGCCGAGACAATAGGCGGGTTCCGCTGAAGTGGAGGTCGAACACATTGATTGAAATTATGCGGGCGTCACGCGCGACGCCGAACGAAGGCCCTCCGGTCTGCAGCGCACTGTTGAACCCGGCAGCGACGCCCGCGACACTCGTGCCGTGGCCGCAACCGTCGATCGGACCGGCCGCATCGCAGTCATCGGCGGAATCGATGTCAGTCGATTCCGTGACGCCGCCGGGGCAGAGATTGGAACTGAAGCATGCGGCGGAGACGATTCTCCCGTTCAGGAAATTGTGGGTGCGCCTACCGCCGGTATCCAGGATCGCGACATGCCAACCCCTTCCGGTGGCGCCGGCCGCGTGAGCCGCCGGCATCTGGATGCGCTCCAGCGAATTCGGCGAACCGATGTTCAGGAGCGGCTCATCCAGTCCGTCTTCGTGGACACGAAGGACCGCAGGATCGCTGGCCAGCCGGGCGAGCATGTCGCGGTCGGCCACGATCGCGAACATCGGCGAAAAGTCCATGCGCTTAAGCTGCAAGTCTGCGTCAAACGCGGCCGTGAGCCCGCCCTGCACGGCTAGGACGCGTCCGAGAATCTCGTCCTGTACTCGGTAGACCGCAGCTGTCTGGGCGCTATCGGCCGCCGCCGCATTTGCAAAATTTGGCGCGTCGGGCATCGCGGGGGCCGCAAACTCCACAATCACTGGGATGCCACCATCGTCTGCCTCGGAGAGCATCTCCATGATCCGCTCTGGTTCGGCGAGCTTACCTGCCGTGACATCGGAAAGACTGGAACCTGCCACCGGCAGCGTTAAGGCCGATGAAAGAATAAAAGCAGATACAAACAGGCCGCACAGCCTTGCGAGTGTCATCTCGATGTCCCCCCACTTTCGTCGAATTCAGTTAAAGCTATACGACGATCTATCGTAAGGCAATTAGCAACACTGGGTATCCCAATCCGCTACCGGTAGTAGAGAGGAGCATAATAGAGCGATCGAACGCTTTGAAACGCATAGATATACAGAATGAAATTATGCGTCGGCACAGCTATTTGAAGAGATGTAATAGCACGCGCTGCGCCAACGGGCCGGAGATGCCAGTGATGTCGGTTGCGTCACAAGCGGACTGTTGATGCCAGACCCACGGAGAATGCCCGAACCCGGTTGCGACCTTCTTCTTTGGCCCGATAGAGCGCTCTGTCTGCGCGTGCCAGCGGAGCATCTGGATTGCCGTCGCTTCGTTGCAAGGCCGTGACGCCAATGCTGGCTGTCAGATTCAATTTTCCAACCAGGGTGACAGCCGGATTGTCAGCCACAAAGCAGCGGACCCGTTCAGCAACCATGATGGCGCCCCACTCATCGGTGTTGGGCAGAAGGATCGCGAATTCTTCTCCGCCAATTCGCGCCAGTAGATCCCCGCGACGGATGGCGCGCTTACATTGCGCGGCAGAATGGCAAAGGGCTGCGTCGCATATCGCGTGAGCCCGGTCACGCGCGGTTTATGCACCCACAGCCCCGCACTGCGACGGGTGCAGATTATCTGCATCTGGACAGCGCGGGAATCTCAGTCTCGCAGATCGGCGAAAATCAGTCCGAGCGCGATCTGGCCCGCCTCGGGCATCCGGATTTCGAATATCCGGTCTCTCAGATCCACGGAGCCATAGTGACTCGCCACCGACGCTTCACGTTTGTCGCGCATCGCAGTTCCTTCTTGCGCGCATGCTTGCATCCATTCGGCGATGCACGGGATGGCGTGCCGCTCTAGTACAGCCTCTTCTCGCGATCCCGGTCGTGAACGCCCTGCACCTCTTCGAGCGTCTCCTCGGTCGCCACCGCCGACTTCACCCACTGTGCGAGGCTCGGAGCGTCATCCGCATGGATCCATGTTTCGGGCGCCCACAATTTCGAGCGAACCAGCGATTTCGAGCAGTGCATGAACACCTGCTCCACCGTTACGACGAGGACGAGTTCGGGAAGCTTGCCGTTCACCGCGAATGGCACCCTCAGCGCCTCGTCGCGGGCGATCTGCCCGGTTCCGGCGATCCGCAGCGTTTCCGTGTGGCCTGGGATGAGGAACAACAGCCCGACCCGCGGATCGATGAGCAGGTTCTCGAACGTGTCCAGGCGATGGTTGCCCAGCCGGTCCGGAATGATCAGTGTCTTGTCATCATGTACGGCTACAAAGCCCGGAGCGTCTCCCTTCGGCGACACGTCATGGCCGCCATCTTCGGCAGCGGACGAGATGACGACATAAGGCGAGCGGGCTATCAACGCCGCGGCGACCTCATTGACTCGATCGTGATCCTTCCGGCTCGCATTGCCGTTCCAGCGTGGAAGGATCGCCCGCAGCTTGGCGACTGTGTCGACAGGGTCAGAGACTTTCAGCGCCATTTGCCACACCGCCAGAACAAAACTTGCGCAGTCAGGCGTATCACAAACGGCCTTCTCTGTCAGGAGTGAGCGTTGCTTCTCGCATGGGTCGATTCGGTTGGCGCTGAAGCGGAAAGTCTACCAGCCGCTTCAACGTCAGCCGCACACAATCAACTATATATATGGGCCTCGCGCGTTGGTCGCTGCGGCGGATCTGTGAAGCGTCGCATCGATTCCTCAACGTTCGTCCTCAACGTTCGCGATACTTTAGGTTATAGTGATTCCGAGATACGCTGGCCCATACCATTGAAGCGGTAGCGCGTTTTGAAACTGATGGTGCCGTTGGTCGGTTCCAGCCGCCGGGCGTGTATCTGTCCCGCCGCCGACCGGCCTGGCGAGGGAGGCGACATGCTCCAGTTCGATGCAGAGACAGCGCGGATACTTGACAACGGCTATCAGGGCGGCGACATCCAGCGGCGGCGTCTGGCCAACCTCGCCGCGCTCGCGCCGAAACGCGGCGAGGTGATCGCCGATATCGGCGCCGGAACCGGCCTTCTGGCGCTCGACCTCTCGCGCGCGGTCGGGGACGACGGAACCGTGATCGCCATCGATCCGAGCTCCGAGATGCGCGCGGCGACGGCGGCTCGATGCACCGAGCGCGGGAATGTGCGCGTCGTCGACGGGGCGGCGGACGCGCTGCCGCTCGACGACGCCAGCATCGACCGGGCCGTGTCGCTTCAGGTCTTCGAGTATCTCGAAGACATCCCGGCGGCGCTGTTGGAACTCCGCAGGGTGTTGCGCCCGGGTGGGCGGCTGGCGATCGGCGATCTGCATTGGGACAGTCATGTCTGGCACGCCGACGACGCCGCGCGGATGGACGGGATGCTGCGGATCTGGGACCGCCACCTCACGCACCGCAACACGCCCGCGCTCCTCCCGCCGCTCCTGCGCGAAGCCGGCTTCAGGGTGGAGACCGTCCTGCCGGAACTCTGCCACGACACGACTTTTCGCCCTGACGGGCTGGCGATGCTGATGACCCATCTGATCCAGGCCTATGCCGCGCAAAACCGCCTCGCGACGGAAGAAGAGAGCGACGCCTGGGCGAAGGAACAGCGGCGGATGGCGGCGGAGGGCCGGTTCTTCTTCGCCATCACCCATTATGTCGTCGTCGCGTCGAGAGGGCCCTGATCGTCGCAATGGCGGGCGGTCTTTGCAGCTTCGTCTACCTCCATGGATATGATAAACTCCATGTAAATTTTCCAAGGCGGTCACCTATGGCCTATGATGCATTTCGTGAAGGCGAGCGCCAAGGATGGGGCGAGCGTGCCGACGTCTATGACGACAGGACGGCGCGGGCCACTGTTCGGGCGATTCCGGAACTTCTGGCGATGGTGCGGGTCGCGCCGGGGATGCGCCTGCTCGATATCTGCTGTGGGCCGGGCTACGCGGCCGGGGCGGCTGCAGCACTTGGCGCGAGGGCCAAGGGCATCGACTTTGCTCCGGAGATGGTGAGGGCGGCGCAGGCACGGTTTCCGGGTCTGAACTTCGCCGAGGGCGATGCCGAACTGCTGACCGCAGGTGACGCGACCTTTGAAGCGGCCGTCTGCAACTTCGGACTGTTTCATGTTTCCAATCCCGAACAGGCCGTGCGCGAGGCGTTCCGCGTCCTGCAGCCCGGCGGCCGATATGCCTTCAGCCAGTGGTGCGCACCGCAGGAATCGGCATTCTTCGGGACCCTTCTGAATGCTGTCCGCACCCATGCCGACATGAGTTTGGCCGACCCGGCGCCGGATGCCTTCGCGCTCTCCGACCGCACCAAGGCGCGTGTCCTGCTGACCGAGGCTGGTTTTGTGGATGTCGAACTGCGCGAGGTACCCGGAATCCTGCGCGCGCCGACCTCCCGGTTCTTCGATTTTTCCATGAAGTTCGGGGTGCGAATTCCGATGATCCTAGCTCGGCAGTCCGAGGAGACGCGGAACAGGATACGCGAAACGATCGAGCGCGATGTACGGAATTTCCATGTCGATGGCGAAATTCGCATTCCGATGCCCAGCATGGCTGTGTCCGGCCAGAAGCCGGAGACCCCGCAATGACTGCTTTCCTCGACGACCCGGAGGTGGCGCGAAAGGAGTGATCTCATGTCGGCATCCTCATTCGACGTCATCGTCATTGGCGCCGGCAGCGCGGGCTGCGTGCTCGCCAGCCGACTGAGCGAGGACCCGGCGCGGCGCGTTCTTCTTCTCGAGGCCGGGGGCGACGACGACGATCCTCGCGTGTCGACCCCAGCCTTTTTCGGCGGGTTGGCCAATACAAGGTTCGACTGGGGATTTCGCACGGCGCCGCAACACCATCTTGCAAGACGACAGATCGGCTATCCGCGCGGCCGCGGCATCGGGGGAACAGGCTCGATCAACTACATGATCTATCTGCGTGGGCACCGCTCGGACTATGACACATGGCAGCAGATGGGCGCGACGGGCTGGTGCTGGGAGGATGTGCTGCCCTATTTCCGAAAGGCCGAGAATTGGCAGGCGCCCGGCGACGCGGAACTGCACGGCGACGCCGGCCCACTCGTGGTCACCGGACAGGCCGAACGCTCGCCGTTGACCGGAATGTTCCTGGCGGCATGCCAGCAGGCCGGCATCCCCTTCAACCCGGACCTGAACGGCGGCGAGATCGATGGCTGCGGGCATTTCCCGGCGACGCTTCTGAACAATGCGCGCGGAAGCACGGCGCGCACCTACTGGCGCCTGCGGCGGGACGGCCAAACCTCATGGTGGCGACGCGGGCGACCGTGCTGCGCCTCGTTCTCGACGGTCGGCGCGTGACAGGCGTCGACTACCTTGCAGGCGGGGAGGTCCGGCGCGCGATGGCGCCGGAAACCGCGCTGTCTGCGGGGGCGATCGGATCGCCGCACATACTGCAGGTCTCGGGCATCGGTCCGGTCGACCGCCTTGAAGAGGTGGGTGTCGAGGTGCGCCATGCCTTGCCCGGCGTCGGCGAGAACCTTCAGGATCATCTGCACTACCGAAGCCGGTGGGAGGTCGATGCGCCGCTTACCTTCTTCGGCCGGACCGCCGAACAAATCGCGGAGGCGCAACGCCTTTACCGTGAAGAGGGCCGCGGGCCTCTGACCACCAACCATTTCGAGTCCGGCGCGTTCCTCCGATCTCACCCCGGCATCGAGGCTCCCGACATCGAATTGCTGATGATCCCATACTTCATCAGCCTCGGTGCGCCGGAGTTTCGTCCGCCCGACCGGCACGGATTTACGATATCCGGGTTCCCCACACGCCCTCGCAGTCGTGGGCGGGTGTCTATCGTATCGTCCGATCCGCTGGACCGACCTGCCATCGACCCGGGATATCTGAACGACGCAGCCGATCTCGACCTTATGCGCGACATCATTCGAGAAGCGCGGCGGGTCGTATCGCAGGACGCGTTTGCAGCGGAGGGGCCGCGGGAAATCTCTCCCGGTCCCAATCGGACAACTGACGAGGCGCTTGCCGCAGAGATCCGTGAAGTATCGTCCACTTCTTTTCATCCGGTCGGCAGCTGCCGGATGGGGCAGGACGAGACCGCCGTCGTGGCGCCCGACCTGTGCGTGCACGGCCTCGATGGGTTGAGCGTCGCGGATGCCTCTTTGATGCCGTTGATGAACACGGGCCATCCCAACGCACCGGTCATCATGATCGCTGAGAAGGCCGCGGACCTGATCGCGGCACGCGCCTGAAGAGCACCAAGCCGTTGACGCGCTGGCCATGATTGGCGCCGGGCTGGCCGTTGGCCTGTCGCCGGGCTTCCGCATTCCACCGGCAAGAGCCGTTCCCGATGCCGAGGAAGTCGAGGAAGAACCCGATGACGGTTCGCTTGATGAGGACGGCAATCCGCGTCGCGGCGCCATCATCCGCACCGTGCTGTCTGCGCTGCTCTATGAGCTTAGCGTCGTCACCCGGCCGGCCTATCCCGAGGCGCAAGTTGAGGCGCGGAACTGGCAGGCCGATCAAGAGGCAAATTTGCCTCTTGTTCCCGACGCCACGCTGCGGCGCGCGCTCAATCGCAGGAGGGCTTAGGATGGCCGTCACCGTCAAACAGACCGAAGAACTGCCGGACGCCTATCCCGCGTCGCCGGAGGGGCTTTCGGCCAAGGCCGCCGCGCTGGAGGCCGACTTTATCTGGCAGCGCATGGAAGCCTATTGCGTCCACCGCTGGAGCGCACGCGCAGTTGAATGGGTAGTGGAAGGGCCGGGCGACTGGAAACCGCCGCTTGTCCCCGCAACCATCGCCACGACTGAGATATGGCGAGGCGGCGAATGGCAGGAAGTCACCTTGCCGCCGTCACTGTGGGGCGGCTTCGTCCTCAACTGGCATGGTCCCTACCGCTTCACGGGCACCGCTGGCGACGACGAGGCGGACCTTCCGGCGAACGTGCTGGAGGCGGTCACCCGCCTTGCCGAATAAATGGCCCAATCCAAAGGCAAGGCCGGCGCGCGCTCCGAACGCATCGGGGCCGGCTCCAAATCCCTATCCCACACCCGGCATCCGGCATGGATGGCACAGGCAATGCAGAACAGCGGGGCCGGCGACCTGCTGCGCACCTATCGGAGGGCCGGCTAATGTTTGGATGGCTGAAAAGCGTTCTAAGCGGCAACGCTTTGGATAAGAGGGCCAGCGCATCCGGCTTCACTGCCGAGATTGTCGCGGCGCGCGAGTCCTATATCAGCGGCCGGCGCGGCATCGCAGAACTGACCAGCACCGCGCAAAGCTGCATTTCTCTCTGGGAAAACGGGCTGTCACTGGCGGACGTTGACGGGACCGATTTGCTCGATCGGCGCTCACTGGCCATCGCGGGCCGTTCCGTAGCACTTCGCGGCGAAAGCGTGTTTCTCATTCGAGATGACGGGCCTGTTCCTTGCTCGGATTGGGATCTGAAAACCCGCCACGGCCGGCCGACCGCCTACCTTGCCGAGTGTGAATGAAAACCCTTGGAAATCAAGCACATGCCGGTTAGGCCATCCGTTATGTCATGGCCCAAAGACCCTACCTAACATATTGATTTCATTGAGATCGTGGCGGAGGGAAGGGGCCTCCCATCCAACCTTCTTTTGTGGATGCCGCTCGGTTTGCAAGGAAATTCTGATCTTCTG